>Ga0272441_10003456_pt1 | contig 29992 bp, 49 predicted proteins | sample SSMProp6N_FD_193582 | JGI IMG/M metagenome (GOLD analysis project Ga0272441, IMG submission 193582) | Marine sediment archaeal communities from Little Sippewissett salt marsh, Falmouth, MA, United States - SSM-Prop-6N | ecosystem: Environmental > Aquatic > Marine > Wetlands > Sediment ... | reverse complement strand
AAGCGAGGACTCAGAAAGTCCCGTGTTCAGCGTATCGCCGTTGTCCTCGTCGTATCCTATGACGTCAAAGGTTGCCCGCAGATAATCATTCGGTGACGCCTCAAACGTGGCCGAGTTCATCTTGCAGCTTTTATACCCGAAGGTATTGACCTTCCGGTCTACCACAAGCGTAAACGGTTCAAGCGAACTGGTAGAGTTAGACGCTACCGGTATCATCGTATGTGAGTACCCGTCACCAGAAACTGCCGCCGTATCATCACCCATCAATAGGGCAATCGGCAATCCAACCTCGTCGGGCTTGCAGATAACCGAGAACGAACCCTCTACCTTCTCCCCCGAGGGATCCATACCGCTTGAGGCTTTACCCGCAACAAGCGCGTCTTCCTCGATGTAGTTGGGTATGTATTTTAAATCTTCTGACGTAAATGTCAGTTCAAGAGTAGGTGCCGCCGTTTCTCCCCAAGTGTCGCCTTTGCCTATTTGGAGTCTGGCACCCTGTCCAGCAATAATAGCCATATGTAAAACTCCTTAGTTTACAATTTCCTTTATAATCTTGACGGTTACTCGAACCGCCTGTATTTCGCTGTCTGCGCCCCACTCGGGGAAATAGTTGATTGTGTCCGTGCTTATCTCGTCCACCGTATTACCGAGTGTCCAATTGGCACGAAACATATTCCTAAACGCCGCACCATACCGCATAATCTGAGTGGTCAGTGTCGTAGATTCATACCCCGCGATTACTAACCACACCGCAGCCGTTACTTCTAAATTGTCGCTACCCATCGAGAGAACATCATACTTGTCTTCCATGGGCATCAGGAAAACAACCGGGTAATTGTCGTGCAGCTCGGGATCTACATACCCAATAATTACATCGTTAGACGTGGGCACGGGGAGGACAAGGTCATTACTTTTGTCAGAAAGGATCTCGTCTATATAGGTCTCGTAATTATCGGTAATGAAATCCTTGAGCCCGTTGAGTACGTCCTCTGTGTGTGAATAACCTGCCATTAGTCCCGCCTGTCAAATTGTCGTTGTAGTTCCCGGTCTGCTATCAGTTCCGCTTTACCCGATGCAAATAAATCCTTGATCGGTGGTCCGAGATATGGCCGCGCCGGTATGGTTACCGAACGTGCCATTATCCATTTACCGTCTATCTGAAATCTCAAGTACTTCCCGTTCTTCGGCTTTATCGTCCCGCCCTTTTCGTGGATCTCCGCATAGATAAGGTTCGTCCCTATATCTACCCACTGATTTCCAACCTTGTGAGTAAGGGATTGCGCCAACTTACCTGTTTGCCGTTTCAGCCCCGGCCTACCCCGTAGATACTTACTCTGTGAATCCGTGATAACCTGTTCGGCCAACAGCCCGAGAATCCCCCGGTTTATCTGCGGCATATCCCGGCCTATCTTCTGTAGCTGCTTTGCTACCGGCCGGGCGTCAAGGTCTATACCGTACTCAACCATATAACCGCTTATACTCGTAGATTGAGCTTAGTATTGAATCATAGGTAGACTCTACAAACGTCCGTGAACCATCACCGTGTGATATACTTGATGTTCCCAAGCTACCCGTGCGCCCGTCCTCTTTCGTCATCATCGCCGCTATCTTGATACAGGCAAGCGTGATACTCACCGGCATCGTTGAGGATGAATAACCCGCCGTATAGGTCAGCTTATAATTGCTGTTACCACGGACGAACACATAATCATCGCCGTCTATGTACCACGTACGGTTGACGAAATCGTCTATATCTACCGTGTCACCGTCACACAACAGCGTAGTAATCGCCGTGATAGGCCGCGCTTTGGTTATCAAACACTTCGTCCCGTTGCCGTCGTACACCTCCTCGGTATAGGTCTGTGTCATCGGGTCATAGCCCAAGTACTCATCAACCATGGCCGAGGCTGCGTTCACGTAGAGTTCCAACGAGTCGTTTTTATGATCGTCTTTTACCCCCGCGTAATCCTTGACCTGATCTATCGTACACAGGGCGTTACTTCTCAGTGACATCCTCTACAACCTTCTCCACCTTCGGCGGTTTTGTGCGTTTCAGAAAATCTTTCAATAGCGCGTATTGTTCCGCGTCAACCTCGACCACCTGGCCGGGCTTCCATACGGTGTCAGCATCGGGCCAACACATACGCTGTACAATGCATTTCATAGTTCCCCCAAAATAAAGCCCCCCCGAAGGGGGGCCGGATTATCAGCCTGCAGCCTCACCACGGGTAAGCATGGACAGCGAACCCGGAAGGGCTACCGCTATCGCAAGTCTCTGGATTGCCCGGAATACCGTCTGGTCGTAGTTGAACTTATACGCCTCGGAACTATCAACCCGAAGGTCGTTCATCATTCCGATGTAGATGTACTTCGGATTACCAAAGAACAAGATTGCCCTATCAGCGGCAATGCTCGCATAGGAAGCAGAAGCCTTGTCACTTATGCTCACGGGGTACCCGAACAAGTTGTACTTGTACGGTCCGTCAACGGAAACGTACGGGTGGTCATTCGCAGAACTTCCACCAGTAAGGCCGCGCACCTGCGCCCATGTGGACGGATGCATAAACCACTCAGCTCCGATGAGTTCCTGAGTAGTAAGCAGGGACATCACGGTGACGAGATTGGCAAGAGTCAAAGCACCTGCGGCAGAGTCGCCCGTATCGCCTGCGGTATCGTGCACGCTAGCCTTGAACTCCCAACCATCGAACTGGTGATTCGCGGTGTCAGAGTCGTCGCCCTGGAAGAACTCTTCATCAATCTTGAGCGCGAAAGCCTCGGTCCATTCGTCGGTGATTATCTGTGCCACCGCCATGGGTGAGTCTCTAAGCAGCTCGTTCGGGCAGCTCGAAAGACCTACCATCTTTTCGGGAGTCAGTGTTACCTGACCAAACACATTGACCGTATCACCAATTGCGGTATTGATCGTTCCCCAGTTAGCAGCAGCCTGAGTCGTAAGGCTCGGCATCACAAAGGATGCACCGCCGCCGGCAGGAAGGGGAATCACGCGGGCTTTTTGCAAAGCCATGGATTTCACATACTCCAACCGTACCAGCTCAGGGATAAATCCCGTGGGCAGGAGATAACCACCGGCAGTGGTAGTCTCTGTGTACGGACCGGCCGCCTTACCCGCGTAGTCCTTGTGGATCTTGTTGACGGTTTCGATATCACCGGCTTTACCCGCTATGATGAACTTACCGAAGTCGTCGTAAGTCTTCTCGTCCCATACCGGAAAGGGCTGCGTTTTACCGCTGTTAAAGTCTTTCTTTGCGTCAAGGATGTTGTACTCCCGGCCCTTTGCATCGCCGGTTTCCTTCACTTCCTCGATTATGTTCTTGTCAAGTTTCGCGGCAGCCTTCGCGTTCTCTTCGCGCACCTCTGCCCGTATCTCGTCCTCGTGTTCCTTGAATGTCTTCACATCCTCGGAAATCTTAGCAATGTTCTCAGCCATGAGTTTCATGGCATCGTCTATGTTAGCCATTCAAAATACTCCTTATCTTTTCCATTGCCTCATCGCTGATCTCCGGCTCATCCACGGCCGCTTCCGGTTCGGCACCTACGTCCTCTACCGGTTCGTCCTCTGATTCGTCGTCCTCTGCAATGGCAACGGCTTTTTCTTCTTTCGTTTCGTAGTCTTTGAAAATCACGTCTTTCGTTTCCTCGCTGTATTCCTTGGCTACCACCTGCGCGTTCTGATTCGCAGGGATGTTGACAAGGGATACCTCGAGTAGTTCCTGCTCATCGTAGGTAATCCCGCCGTAGTCGTTCGCTTCGCCTTTCCCGCGGAAGCCAACCGACACCGACCGAAGGATGTCCTGCTGTATGAGATCATAGGCAAGGTCGGCTACCTCGGAGGTGCCCTTCTCGGCGAACTGTGCAGTGCCGTAAGTTACGCCGTCCTGTGTGTAGATGTTCGTGAACTTGCCCACCGGGAACTTGCTTGTATCGTGGCCTACCTGCAAGATGGGATTCTTCCAGAAGTTCTCAAACTCCCAACCGTCCTGTTTGATAATGTCTGAATCCCGGTCGACATCCTCTGTGGACAAAATAAAAGTAGCCTCTCGGCTACTTGCTTTTTCTCCTGACTTGGTAATCATTCTAATACGCTCCCTACGGTACAACGGCAGTTACATACAAGGGATGCAGGGCCTTCCCCCGGTAACGGCTGCCCGTTTGAAAAAGTGTCGTCTATCAATCTGATCTCGCCGTTTATTTCGTGTTCCGGTCTTACCTTGTCATCACCGGCGTTAATCCACATCTTCTTCTTGATGCCGAGTTCCTTCATGCCGTCTACCCGTCCGTGGTTATAGGCTGCGGTTGTCTCGGTCCGCGCTATGTTTTGCGCGTCGTGCTTTTTGTTGTCTACGATCTTTGATATCTCTTTCGCCAATTCCTTGGATGTCTTCCCTTCCTCAAGGGCTTCTATGATTTCATCCTTTACCTTGTCTACCGTGCCCCGCAGGATAAGCCCACGTTGTGCCAAATAGGTGAGTGCACGTTCAGGGGGTAGATTGAAGTTGACACCCATACCCCAGTACGTGCGCCGCATACCGTTAAGGAATATCTTACGCTGTATCGGTGATACATCAGCAAGTAGCAGCTTCAACCAATCGGCGGATTCAACCTCATTCCCTATCGTAGCCAATTGCTCAGGGGTTAGCATGATGTCCTTCTTACCGACTATCAGTTCGTGTACTTCCTTAGATACATCTGACCAGAAACGCTTGACCAGGGGAAGCATCTGTGCCTCGTACTTGTCCATGACCTTGATGCTTGCTACGTGGTCACGCTTCTGTAGTGCAAAGTCGAATACGCTATCCTTTTCCCGCTGTACCCTACGGGCTATCTTTTCTTCTTGGTATATCTTCTCCCGGTCTACCGTGGCCGATGCCGCAACATCCTCTTCTGCCTCGTCCTCATCTTCCTCGGGTGGCATCAGAAACGGGTTGATCGGTGTACGGTCTATCAGCTCAATATCCTCGGGAAACTCTAACCCCATACGCTCATTGATAACCGCAAAGGGTACGCCCATGTCATAAAACACTTTCGCCGTGGTAGCTGCCGTGTGTAGGTCTACCTGTAGTTCCGGGATCTCCCACGTTGCAAACTTACCTTCAAACTTAGGCGCAAACCGCTTAAAGAATCCCTCTTGTAGCGTGCTTTCAATGTTGCGCATTTTCGGAAGAAGCGTCTGGTTCCAGAAGTGCTTCTTCGCCTCGCTCATGTTGTTGAACGTGGTGTCGGTAAAACCGAATAATGATTTCGGTACACCGAAAGCCTGATATATCCTATCCGCCGTTTCCTGCATGAGTTCCGAGAACTCAATGTCTTTCTGTGCAAGCCCTATCTGCTGCCACTCAACATCATTAAGTACCGGCATCTTGTGCGCATTCTTGAACCCGCCGCCCTCGTTCTCGATACGCTTGCCGAGTTCCTTCTGCTGATCGGGTGACATCCTGCCCGGCGTCTTCTTATTGAAAAAGCCCTTCAGCATGCCGCCTTTCTTAAAGAAGTTGATGTTGTACCCATTGGCGTACCATTGCAGATCTATCTCATTCGACAACGCCTGTAGGGGTGACATTCCACCGAGGGGTCTGTCGGGATCGTAGTAGTTGAAAAACAATACATCTTCAGCGGGTATGGTTATCTTATCCCCGCCGGAACCGTAGATGTATCTTTCCGGTTTCCCGTCCTTGCCGGTTACCGTTTTGATATGCTCACTATTGGGGACCCACATCATCACGGGTACACCGCCGATGTATTCCTGGAATACAAGGTATGCCCTACCACGCAGCTCGAGGTTGGACACAATCTCCCGCCACATCCGGTTACCCGACACGCCCGGATAGGGTGAGTCAAACAGCCGTGTAAGGTTATTGTTCTCCACGTCCTCATCGTTCTGCTGTATGGCAAACCGCGTCATAGAGATATTCGTTGCTATCTTATCGATGCACGAATACACAACCGCTATCTGCCGGTATGGGTCTATCGCGTTATTATTCGATACATTCCCGTCTAACCAGTCCCTCCATATGTTTTCACTGTAGAATGGTCCATAGTCACCCGTTCCTTTCTCAACCCGGCCCCCCCGTTTGAATATGTCAAGTATGCTCATTTATATCTCCACGTATCCGGCAAACACATCACCGTATTGGGCCTCTGAAAATATCCCGTATCTCATTGCATCCATATAGTGGTCATTCTCTTTTACCACCCGTTCCTTCTCATCTCGCCTATAGTCGTATATCTCACCGAGTACACCGTGTGCCTGTTCGCACACAAAAAAACGGCCACTCTCAATGGCCGCGTTGATGTAGTCAATACCAGGATCCACGCTATTATTAGCTTTATCCCCGTATGCTATTTCTTGTATTCGCTCACCACCAGCAGGATCACAATAAGCAATATCATAATCCCACCTACTATCCATCTCATAACTGAAAGCGGAAGCTGTAGCATTGTACGCCCCCATATCATCAATGACGTAGATATTGTCACCGGCCCTGCCAATCAGTACCGCCGCCATGTTTAAGCCAAAGTCTAAACCCACCACATATCGTTCAATCTGTGGTAGATCCTGACACGGTATTATGTGTGCATCGGTGAAGGCCTCGTATATAACACCCTCGGCCTTTACCCATTCACCATACCTGAACCGTTTCCGCTGCCGTGCAGACAGGTTATCAAGTACGTTCTCTATGTACCCCTCGGGCAGGTTGTCCCGGTTATCATCCGGGTTCATCAACATATGAGCGTACATGCCCGGATTCTTTACAGGCTCCCCATCCTTCGGGTTGATACCCTCGATAAATAACTTATGCGCCCAATGTAACGGTGAAGGTGGGTTGCAATCATAATACGCCCTATTGGTTAGCTTTGATTTCTCAGCCAACCGTGTGAGCCCTACCTCAATACCGTCGTAGGCTATCTGTGATATCTCGTTAAAATAGACCGTTGAATACTCGTTGCCGAGAATCTTCTCCACACGGTCCTTGTCGTCTAAACCGCCGACCCATATTTCCGAACCGTTGGGGAGCGTCATAAACCAATCGGACTTGTTCTCCTTGACCGTGACGCCATCGGCGGCGAGGACCGCCGGAAGTGTCTGGTACCATATGCTGGACTTTACATGCGCGAAGCGGTGCCTGACGATAAGGTGACGGGTACCAGGTGCCCTGGCTGCGCGTACAACGATACCATGGGCAAGGAGGAAGGTTTTCCCGGACCGGCTGCCTCCGTAGAGGAGTGTATGCTGATGCGTTTTGATAAGTTCCCGTGCTTCTGCTTGGGCTTGTGTACAAGTCAAAGTTCCTCGTCTTCTTTGTCGAATATGACCGTGAAGTTACCCTCTACCTCATGCTTGTTGGTAGGCTTCCCGTCCGTCCGGTCCATCATGTCACGTATAGCTTGACCGTCCCCTTTTTCGAGGGCGTCCTTAATATACTGTTCTATCAGTACCTCAGCGGTCTCCTTGTCCCACTCGGGGTCTATCTCCTGTAACTTCCGCTTAAGTATGGTGACAAGTGACAGACTGCCCTTCGGTTTACCCTTTGGGTTCCCGGACTGTCCCGGCTTCCACTGTGTGTCTGAACTTGGCATCCTGTATATCCTGTAAAACCAGGCTTATCTCCTAAAATAACGGGGTCTAACCTCCGGCCCCGTGAGGGGAAGCATGTTATCGTTGCGCTTTTAAGGTATTCACCCGCGCTAACCTATAACGTATCCTCATCAGGATACGCTCCATACATTTGGTTATATACTTGTCTATATTCATCATCAGAAAGGTCGGCCATACTCACTTCAAGCATTCCCATATCTGTATGGCGCGTCCGTCTCATTCGGCCATTTCGTGATAGGTCTTCAACTATCTGTTCATAGTCTGAGTTACCAGTTTCCAACGATATAGCAAGTATCTCTTGCGCCAAATCTTCGGCATCCATTAAACTCAATTCCCGAAAATTACCGCGCTTTGCATTGAACCATTTGAGGGCGATTTTATCTGCACGCTCCATATCTGCAAGTGTCACAAACTATTCCCCCTCATATATATACAGCACGTGAAACGGGGGTTTTAACACAAATCATTCGTTTTTTTCTTGAAGCCCTACCGCGCCAATATTCCATACCGTTAAATCGGTTCTCTCTCCAATTCCAAAACTCCTCACTATTAGCATGATGCTTTTTTATGCATTGACGGGCCAATTCAGCATATAGTTCCGTTGTCTTCCCACCGAAGGGATACAGCATGATTCCTAACCACGCTATGCGTATACACTCAGATTGTAATTTTTGGGTTTTTGCTACTTGTTTTGATATATCAACTATGTATTGCTTTAATTCCAAATCGGCCCGGACAGTGATAAACTCTTCCGTTGTAATAATGTCCTCCTTAATATGGTTCCCCTCCCAGGTTGCTAAACGTTTCCTAAAACAATCCTTGTCAGCGCACGAATAGAAGAATCACAACACTCAAACCACTTGGTTATTCCTCTTCTATAATCATCCAATTCAATGTGTATGAGTTTTTCCAATCTCCTGTCACCGGATATAACTACAATCAGCTCAACATCACGAGGCAGTGAGGCTTTATGTTTTCTAAAATAATCCTGAAATGAAGTTGTATAACCAATCCACATCCATTTTTTATCTATTGTACGAATAATGCAAATTACGGGCTGTTTGGGAGAATTCCTTTTATTGCGTTTTATGTAATCATCCTTATTTTCTTGGTAATACTTTCTGTAGTATGGCTGATTTTCAAAGTTACGTTTTCTTATTGCCTTTTTGCAATAGTAATTTCGACCGTCCCTATTTACCTTTTGTTTATCTATCCCAAACTCACTAATTGGATGATACATATTACAGCCAGAACACCATAATTCTTTTTCCATATTTAACCCCTAAAACATCGATATAATTTTCTGCATCATCACGAGTATCACCCACACAAAAAACACGCCTATGGCTGCTATCATCAGTGTTGCAATAATCTCCCCTATCTTTCTCAAAGTATCCTTCATCCTTTCACCGCCCCCTCGAAAATCCCCTTTACGAAGTACCGATGGCACACAATAAACACGGCTACCATAGGCACCATGAGTACCATGCTCGATGCCATCAATAGCCCGTAGTTAGGCTTAAACTGCACCATGCTTCTCATCGCCTCATCGTACATGACCTGAATTATCCCTACGGTGAGGGTGTATTTGCTTTCCTCGAATAAGTAGAGAAGCGGTCCTACTACATCCGACCATTTACCCAACCATGAAAACACCGCTACCGACGCCATCGCCGGAAGTGACAACGGCAGCACGATAGACTTGACCTTCTGTAATTCCGTGGCCCCGTCTATCTTCGCCATGTCAAACAGTTCGTCTGGTATCTTGCCGATAAATGCCCGGAAAAAAAACATCCACCCTACCGAGAATATACCCGGTACAAACAGCACCGATAGTCTATTTATCAACCCGAGGTTCTTCATCAGCACGAATCCGGGGATAAACGTCACCGGCGCCGGTATCATCATTGACGCCATAAACAGCCAGAAGAAAAACTCCTTGAATGGTATAGTTTTCTTCGCGAACACATACCCGACATAACAATTAAACACCACCACGAGGATCACAGAGACATTAGTTGTCCATAGGGTATTCCACGCCCAACGGCCTATGGGATAGGTGAATAATTGCTTGTACCATTGGAGGGTGACCTGCCGGGGTATTATCTCCGGTGGTAGTTCGGTAATACCCTCAACCGTACGGACCGAACCGAGGGCAAGCCATACAACCGGCATGATGAGGACAACGGCCATGATAGCAACTAAGATGGTGGCGAGGGTTCTCATTATTCAATAAGCCCCAATTTTCTCGCACGTCTTATTTCATCCCTTGTCAATTCTAATAGTTGCATGGTTCCAAATCCGCGCATTATCCGTATTCTTTCGGCAAGATTGATGTCTTTATGGTAGCCCTCTCGCCTTGCATACTTATGCATCATGTATCCGTTCTTCATTCTCTCCCCCTGAATAAATACTTCTGTGATATGCTGAAAATCATGGTGATAAATAACAGCACCATTCCCAACGCCGACGCATAGCCCCACCGCTGAAAGTGGAACCCGTTTTGGTAAACCTGTAATGTCAATGTAGTAGTCCCGTAGTTCGGGCCGCCCCCGGTCATGAGGAAAGGGAGTTGCCATATCTGCAATACACCGATGGTCCGGGTAATCGCTATGTATCCGATGATGGGAAGTATCTGCGGTACGGTTACGTGTACCATCTCCTGAAATCCGCTGCACCCGTCCAACTTAGCGGCATCGTAGAGATCCTTATTGATACCACCGAAGGCAGCCATGTAGATGATAATGGTCATACCCATGACACCGGAAAGCAGCATGATGGTCAGTGATATAAAGGCGTGCGGGTTTGTTGCCAACCATGCAACATCGGTACCGAGTAACCAATTAAGGATTCCGTCCGTGGGGTGAAATATCCACTTCCACACAGCCGCAATTATTACCCCCGAGGTCATCGTGGGAATATAAAACGCAAACCGTACACCGAACTGAAACGCCCTTGACATCTTAGATGCAAGCGTCCCAACTATCAGCGGTAGGATAATCTCAACGGGTACCGCTATAGCCGTAAACTTGAGCGTATTAGAGATACCCTTCCAGAATCTCTCGCTGTGTAGCATCTCCCGGTAATTAGCCAATCCGATAAAAGCCTTACCGAATACCGACGCCTCCTGAAAGGACAGCACGACACCCGATAATAACGGATACACCGTGAATAGCCCGAATAATAAAATGGCCGGGGATACCATCCCCAGCCCAATAATGTTATCTCGCGATAATCGCATTGCCTTCCTTCTCAAACCGCGCGACCGCTTCCTCTACGGTCAGCTCATCAGTGAGAATAGCCTGCACCATCGGGAACCATAGCGCCCGGATCTCCTGATAGTGCGCACTACCGATACCGTGATACATGACGCCATGTTTTTCGGTGTAGTCTACGGCCTCCTGCCACCACACAGCATCTGAGCCGGGGACGTCCCGCATGGTTGGATATGCGCCGGACCGTGCCTGCGGTTCCTGCCACCGTTTGCTTGCAAGGAACTCAACCAGCTTCGCGGCAGCCTTCTTCTCGCCGTCCGTGCCGGTATTAAATACCATCGTCGCATCCGGGCCCGTGGCTACCGGTGCAAACTCCACGCCCGGAACCCTCGGTGTTCCTATCGTTGCCGCCTCAAAGGAGTCAATAACCGCATATTGGGGTCCCATCGACATCGTAAGGACTTTTCCGGCATTGAAGAGGTTGAGATATTCCCCCGGACCGAAACCCGCAGCACCAGGGTTCAGGATGCCGTCTTGACTGAACCGCTTCATGGTAGTAAGTGCATTAATACCTTCGGGTGTGTTGAGTCCAATAGTGCCGTCTTCGTTGTATAGTTTTGCGCCGTGGCCGCCCAACCAGAATGAATAGATCCAATAATCCCCACCCGCCTGGTTAGCGAATAACGCAGTACCATAATAATCATCGCCGAGTTTCTTGACCGCTTTTCCCGCTTCGTACACCTCATCGTAGGTCAGCCCGTCCTCGAGGATGTACTCCATATCAATGGCCTTCAGAATGGTGAGGTTTATAACGCCCATGGTAGTCCATGCCTTAGTGGGCAGGGCGTACAGTTCCCCGTCGGTTGAGAACATATCAATGTAGCTTTCAAAGTATTGGTCTATTACATCTTGTTCGATATACTTATTAAGCGGTGTGGCCATCCCCGGTTTTGCATATAAGCCTACGCGCCCAGCATAGTCTATGTAAGCATTGGGGGTGAGCCCCGCCGCTATTAGTGCATCCAGCTTTTTCGTGCTGTTGTCGTCGGCCTGAACCGGCAGAAGTTCAACGTCAATACCGTACTCTTCCTTAAACGCCGGCATAACCAATTCCTCATACCACATGGACTCTTCCCATCCCATGGCCTCACATTGTCCGGTTGCCAAATAATCGGCAGCAATCGCAAGGCGCAATTGCTCCGGTTCTTCCTGCCCTCCCGCAAAAAGAATACCCGGAATAATCAGCAATAGAAAAACTAACTTTCTCAATGTTTGCTCCTTAAAAAATCTAAGATTTCCCTTCTCATTTGCCCCTTCTCTTCAAGTGAATAGTGGTAGTCTTTTCCTTGTCTCTCTATCACCTCCCGTATGTCTGCTTTTTTCAGTTCCGTCACCATCCCGTCACTACAGTCAAATACATCTGTAGGTATCGGCCCAAGCATGTCCAATAAATGCCGCTTGAAATCGTCGTCTTTCCCCACGTAGTGTGTACCGTTTGGGGATATATTTATCTCCGCGCCCATGTCATCCTCGTGCGTCATCGGCGCAACCTTGAGACCGCCCCGGCCGTCTTGGGTGTATGTTGTGTGCCGCGTCTTCGCCGGATCTTTCCACCCGAAATCTGCACCCACTAAAAACAGCGGGTTGTATCCGAGATACCCAGCTATAGCAATCTCGTTATTCACGACACAGCCACGGAAAGGAAAGATCACGTCTATACCTCGGTCCTTGTATATGTGACTCCACGCCATCGGCAGGATGTACTCAAAATATTCGTGTTCGGGGAACATCCGCAGGAAGTAGTACCGCCTACCCTTCCACGCCTTCAGGATTTTCGGGTCGGCCGAAGGGTGAGTAATCAGCGATGTGATTGAATAGTCCCATGTATACTTGAGCCGTTCGGCGTTTGTGTGGTGTGAGTCATAGGCATGGAGATAATTGGGATGTATCCCCCGCGCCTCTAACGCTAAAGCATTGGTAGGACCGCAAAATATAGCGTGTTCCCAGTCTCCAAGATAGGGGATTGCATCATCAAGGGACGGACCGGAACCTACAATTATTGCAGGGGTATTCTCTACCCTCTGGATCTCCTTGACCGACGCAAGCCCGCGCCTGAAATCACCATAGATGGTCTGCCAGTTCCAATGATTATTCCGTATCCACTTGGGGTACCACCCCTGATAATAATGATTTTTAAGTATCTCTTGTAGTGACTTCATTCGTCATCCCACGGCACGATTGCCAACGCATACACATTCCGAAACGCTTCGGCCACTTCCGAGTAGTCCGCCGGGAAGTGTCCGAGGTATTCACACACGACATTCAACACCGCCAACTGCAACGGGTAATCAACCGACGTTTCTATCGGTGTCCACTTGACCGGCATGATATCCGTACAGTCCACCTCTACATTGTCCACGTCCTCGAGTTCGAGAACCCAGTACTGCTCCCACATCTTGTCCGGCGTCGGGTGGGTGTACAGCGGCACCATGTATCTCATAATGTGCTCATAGCTTTGTATTGACGATGTTGTCCCGCCCATGGGTTTGTGATAGGTGGATGACGGAGAATAGATCTCGTGCCCAGGGTTTATCACCACGGCATCAACTAACCGTTGAGCAATCACGGGGTCGAACATCGGACAGTCACCGGAAATCATCAGCCCGTAGTCAAGGCCGTACTCGCTCATACAGTCGGTGTCTCTCATGAATAGATCCTGCGGTTCGCCCCTGAAACACTTGATGCCTTCCCGGTTTGCTATCTCATCAAAATACTCGTCAATCGGTTCGGTCGATGTTTCAATGATGATTTCTTTCAGCCCCTCGATTTTCTTGGCCTTACGGATAATCTGCTGAATTACCGTTGTGTCCCACAATCTGTGTATGTGCTTCCGTGGGAACCTCGTTGAGCCCAAACGGGCTTTTATCATTGCGCCTATTTTCAAACTCCCCCCCCTTGGTTTGTTTTCCTATCCTGCTCTGTCTGCACGTTCTAACGCTACAGTACCCGTGTTGAACCGTGGGTCTGTAATCACTAACCACACGGGCCGTGGGTCTTTGTCGGCGTAGATATCCGGTACATGTACAACTCCGTAGTCAACAATGATTTCTTCGGGTAACGCAGCCTTACGAGATACCAACATCAACCACCGCTCATCCCCGTTGTCTCGTAGCCTATTGCGTAGCCGTTGAGCTACCGCCTGCACCGCTGTTTTGCTCTTCCCCAACCGTGTGCTCATTTTCGTCGGACCCAACCGCGCATAATTCTCGATGTAGTAGTTTTCCATTTCTACCGGCATTTTAGGTGGTGCCACGTTTCACCCCCTCCGGTGCTGTCCGCTCAATAGCATCGTAGAAATTGCAGATACATCCGTGCCGGGGTGACTTCGTGAAGTAGTACCCCACCTCACCCGGCTTGTACCGCTTGCAGTTATCCTTGAACGGGCAGTCTTTATCTCGGCATAGTGCTTTCATCACTCCCCCTCTATAGCTGCCCTGTAGGCTTCTATGTTGTGTACCTTGAAATCCCACCTGAAGGGCTTGCGCTCTCCGTACTGCTTGATATATCCAGCATGTCGATACCCGAATATTGACGGGGGGGCTTTGGTCACCGCATCATTGCCTACATGGTGGAGTGTGAAGTCTTCCCACCGGTTAGCTATCCGCTGTGTCGGTAGCCACAAGAAGCGCGGTCCTGCGTACCCATCGCCAAAGGCTACAATGTCGTCATTGAAATGGTAGTTAATGTCCTCCATTGCAAGGGCAGCCATCGGTACACCACCCGACACGCCTGTCAGCCATACCGCCGAAGCTGCCTCTTCCTGTACAAGTCGCAGAAGGTCGTCTCTGATACTGTGGTACTTTTTACGAAACCCCGCATGTACAAACCACGGTTCACGCATATTCTTGTACATGGGCCAAAAGGCAAAACTCATCAGCCAGTCGGTTTTGCTTTTGTTGCCCTGAAAGGTGATGTACAGTATTTCGTTTTCGCGCTTGACCTTGTACTCTGTGTCTGTCTCTGCGTTGCCGTGTGTCCACGGGCCCGAAGTAAGCCAATCAACGTCTATCATTCTTCCCCCCTTGCTGTCGTTTATCAGTCATCTTTCACCTCCGGGTATGCGTTTATCGTTCATCCTATACTCCTTGCGCTCTGCCGTACCCATGACTTAGGATAGTTCACCCAAACTTTCATACCTGGGTATTGTATAGGCACATCATACGCATAATTGTAATCCCATACTGTGCCGATGATATCCTTATCGTTCACCCCTTCAACCGTTACCCATTCGGAGCCAAACCAGGGGTGACAGACAAGAGCTTCAATCCTATATTCACTCATCTTTCACCCCCGGGTATGCGTTGCGGGTAGCTGCTTTGAGGTTTTCCCAGTCGTTCTCGTGCATCACATGCTGACCATCAAACTCTCGCTCAATGACAGCAGTACACGCCTCTTGTGTATCCTTGATGGCTTGCTCAATGGCTCGGCTAAAACCCTCTTCACACGTAGCTATGGGTGACACTTGGTGCCTTCGCCATAGCTTCTTAACGTAGTCAGTCATTTCTCCCCCCTCTCATCGTCCGGTTCTTGGTTTGCGTCTATTGCATAGTCGATGTCGTCAAGCAGTTCTCCTGCGATACCTCGGAAATCTCTGAGTTCATCCATATTGTTTAGATCGTAGTGTATGACCGTCTCGTTTGTTTCAATCGTTACTGTCCATATTTTGCAGCCGAACATGTTTTGCCTAATTGTCATCTTCATTTATCTCCCCCCCCCTCTCGTCGTAGCGTCTCTGGTACTCCATCACTTGCCTCCTAATATCCTCAGCATGGTCAAAATATCCGCGTAACACTTCGGGCATACGTGGTATACTTTCCGCTGCTCCCGGCTCCGTAGCTTTACCCTACAGGCTGCGACCCGATGTCCGCAGATATCACAGCACCTCACTTCTGCCCCCCTGCAAACATTTCTTGTTTGTCGAATAACTCAGTCTGTTTGATGTGATCTTGAAAGCGTTTTTCTTGAGCGTCCCAATAGTCCGCGTCTATCTCGTAACCAACGAAATCAAGCCCCGCGTCCCATGCGGCTATCCGTGAACTACCGCTGCCTACGTGAGTGTCAAGTATCGTCTGTCCCGGCTTGGCATAGTTTTGGTATATCCATTTGTAGAGGGCTATGGGTTTGGCACATGGGTGAAACAATGCGTCATTTTCTTTGTGAAATCCGCAGAATTGTAAATCAACCAATGCTACTCTTTTATGTTTTGAATACGAAGCTATCTCCGCATTGGAAAACCTTGGGTTATTATTATGTTTGTTCCAAACAATTGCCCCGCCGTTATCTGAAAAACAGTTATAATAATTGGCTCCCCACACTATTTGATCAACCGACACTCTTGTAAGTTCTGCAAAATATTCGCTATTAGGTCTGTCTGATATCTCGTTCCATTTCACATCACCATGCCGTAATGATCCGCCGTCTGTTTTTCCATCAACCTGTATCCAGTTGCCTATCCCATACGGCGGATCTACCACCGCCAGGTCAAAGGCGTTGTCCTCCATCTCCCGCATTGCAGGTAAGCAGTCACCAAGATGTACAACGTTCATCACGCCCCCTTCATCTCACTTCGTAGACAGTCCATGCACTTACCCTCACCCGCTACCAACACGGCTACCGTTTTATGACACACCGGACACTCAACCCCTTTAGGGGCGTCCCTCGCTTTCTTGTATTCTAGATAGTCCCGCCATGTATCCTTCAAGAAGTTGTGAGCAGCCTTGATGTACTTGACCTCGGTACCCTCGTCTTTCACGTGCCGTGCATAGTTCTCCGCAGCCATCACGAGTTTTGAAGGGTCCAACACCTGAGGCATCACCGCTTTGTATTGCGTGTACGTCCTGCCCTTCTCCACGTGTTTGGGGTAGGCTTTGCAGAATTCCTCGAAATCTTGGGGAAACTCTGAAGGGTATGTATCAACCCTTTCTTCTTCTCTAGTCTCTTCTATATCTCTTCTAGTCTCATCTGCTTTAAGTGACTTAAAGTTTCTTAAAGTTTCTTTAAGTTGCTTGTTTTGGGTGAGGTTATTGTCCAACCGCTTGGCAAGTTTCGCGCATGTAATACGTGACTTGTCGTTTATTTCAAACAACCCCAACTCAACGCAGTACCGCATAATTTCCTCTACTCGTAGGGTGTCCATCTTCAGCTTGTAGGCTAATAGTTCGGCATCGTGTTCAAGCTCAAAGTTGATGTTTTCGGGTGAGACGGTACCGGCTATTATCTCCACACAGTAGAAATACAACCCGTACCCCTCGATACCGTACCGCATTATTACCCGCTCAAGTTTGGCGTCCTGATGTGCGTTAGTGTCGTGCTTAAACCACTTCAAGGATTCCTCCCAGTTAGTAAGTGCCCCGCACCCCCGGAGAGAGTTTCGAGGGTTTGGGGCGAAACCGCTAACGGTTAGTTATCAAAAGGTATTAACTCAAGCTGCCCAGACGCTATCATAGCCGCACTCTTTTCTATAGCCTTGTATGCAATTGCCATTTTATGCGCTCTATCAATTGAGTTGTTTATCATACCCTCATCACTCGTGAATCCATAGTATACGGTTTTCTCAATGCGGGGATTCACGAACAAGATATGATGTTGTCTAAAGAACTTCTTTAGGCCAGACATTACGGAACGTGCAACATTCAATTGATACATCCTTTCAAGCTTATCCTCTGATATAGGTTTGTCAAGAATATCACACACATCGTCTATGGTCAACATACATTCCTTCCTTGGCATTCCTGCCTTGGTTAGAAATATCTCACGTGCTTCGGTCAGTTTAATTGTTTCCATTCTGCTCCCTCCGTTTCCTTTGATATGATAGATACAAGCCGCTTGACCTGCTCAACGAAATACCGCATCCTGTCACCGTCTACTTGGTCGGGGTATTCGTAGAACTTTTTTACAAGCGTGTTGACCTGAACAATGTGTTCAATAGATTTCTCAAGATATTCTGACAGGTCCGGCTTGTCTTCTGTTCTATGACTCTCTCTAAAAGCTTTAAGCTTATCCTCTGCCTTCTTCGCCTTCACCTTGTTGAGTACAGCCGTCTTCGTGGGAATGTCGTCGTTGTCTTTCGCTTCCTGGATTACCTCGGCGACGGCTTCGGGATTGTTGGCGATGGTGCGAGCACTGTGTGCTACATGTGCGCGCTTTCCTGGTGTATCGCCAAACCCAGCAGGAAGCGAAGCCGCGAACCTACCCGTATCATCCGCATTGGTACGGTTCATCCTTTTCGTTTCCTCCGCACTCGGTAACAGCTCCCCGATCCGCTTCTCAATATTGAGCAAAAGCTCACCGGCGTCCTGCCCGTCTTTGAGTGTTGCCTGTTTCTGTTCTTCCGCTATATCAAGTTGATTCATCAGCTTCACTTTCTCGCGGTAGAACGTGACCGCTTTCTGTCCAATGAAGGACAGCGGTACAAGTTCCTCGATTGTGTCGGGCAATGCATGGTCACGAACTGCAATGTCAAACACTTGTGTTTCGTGCATCTTCTCTCTCCTTACTCTCTCGTTAGTCTGTGGCAACGCCACTATGGAGGCGAGGGGAATCGAACCCCTGTCCCACATCGTGCAGTACAAGACCCCTCCGAACTGACAGGTAGTTCAGAGGCAACACGATACGGTCGAAACCATCACGCCCCCGTGACGCCGGGTGATAACGCACCCGGCGCCTGAAAGATTACTGTACAGTTGACCCTTGCCCCCTTGTCCGTTGTATTTCGGTGAAACCCTGAACTCATCAACGAAGTATTTGTGTCACCCGCACGGGTGACGCCCGATATCCGCTCAAGCGGAGATACGGTATTCCTCACGCAACGCGCGATAGAAGTCCCTGAAAACCTCCCGCCATATCGCGTCTAATAACACGATGAGAATTGACGGGATCAAACTGCATATTGCTAAACGTATTACCATTCTTCTGCCTCCTCACGGGTAAGAAAGAAGTGAATACCGTTACTACACTCAACCCTCGGGTCATGATCGTAGCTGTCAGGATGTATTGTCTCGCATTCGCGATAGGTAAATGTCGGGTCATAACCCCCGGTAATTTCCGTTACGTCTCCTGAGATTTCCAACACCTCCGCAAACTCAGCACGACACTTTCTACCAACGTGTGAGGCTGTGCGCTTGGCTTCTGGTGGAATACGTAATTTGATGATGTGAGATGTGATTTTTTTATAGACTATTAGTTCGCCCTCTTGCGGTATCTGCCATGGTGGGAGTTTCGCATCCAGCAAGTTCGCACCCTGCAAGTACGCACCCCGCAAGTTCGCACCCCGCAAGTACGCATACCGCAAGTCCGCACCCTGCAAGTTCGCATACCGCAAGTCCGCACCCTGCAAGTTCGCATACCGCAAGTCCGCACCCTGCAAGTACGCACCCCGCAAGTCCGCACCCTGCAAGTCCGCACGAACCCCACCATTACCCGCGTACCACTTTTTGTGATCATCAAGTATTTTATCCAAATCTTTTTTGTTCATACTCTCATCCCCATAGCCATGTGCTTATTCTCTTCCATCTGCCTGTCGTACCACTCGGCCTTGGTAATGCCATTGGCCGTGAAGTAGTCCGCGCTTATCCACCGTGTCATGGCGTCCAGGTGTTCGTGTGATACCTTCAGCATCACCTCATGTCTTACCGCTAAACTCCCGTCGTGTAGCTTCCGGTGACACTCAACACACAGGGCGATACCGTTTCTCCAATCCCACCGGGTGAGGAGTTTGCGCCGGCGCACGACGTGGTGACACTCAAGCTGCCCGGCCTTACCACATACAGCACACCGGTTACCGCAGACTTCTAAGACAGCAAGCCGCCACCACTTAGACATGGTGCTTTCGCTGTAGCACTTCATTCAGCTTCTTCCTTCACCTCGACCTCTACGGCCAGGCATTTACGGGACATGATCAGATAGTCACCCACTAAATGACCGGAGAGTTTCGCGTCGTCATATGCCTTGAATCCGTCCTGATCGTCCTTCAGCTCCCCGGTCTCAGCGTCGTAAACTTCGTATTTATAGGTCATCGTCTGACTCCTTCAACACCACACCGGCCTCGGCTGCAAACTGATGCACCGCCGCTACCGCTGTCATCATTTCTTTGTTGCTCCGGTTCGTTGTTCGCCATGGATACAACCGGTCATCAATAATGGTGTACGGGTACGGCGCGCCCCCTTCCGTCTCGATCTCACAAGCGTGGATGAGGGCGCGCATGTACACCTCGTTCCGGTCTATGCCCGTTTCACGCGCCAACTGTGTGACGTGTGCGTGGAAGTGGTCAGAGATATCTTTACTGCGTCGGCTCTGTATTTTTTGACCACACGTCGGGCATATCTTCATAGCTCCCCTCCGTTAAACAACTAATTCAGCTTGTTTCTCTTCTGTGCTAAATACGTGACCACATGCGGGACAGGTAACCATTGATGCAAGCCGCCGCTCTTCGGCCAGTTTCTTTTCGAGTTCTTCCCGTTCTTTCTTCGCCTTGGCTTCCGCAATCCTACGCTCTTCTGCAAGTTTGGCTTCTGCCGCTTCGCGCTCTTTCCGTATTTTGGCGTCAGCGGCTTCGCGTTCTTTCCGTATGCGTTCATCAGCCTCGGCACGTTCTTTTTCTAACTGCCGTTGCCTTGCCTCGGTTTCTTTGCGTAGTCTCTCATTCTCTGCGACTATGCGTTTCTGTTCTTCTTCCTTGGCTTTGCGTTCAGCTTCTTCCTTCTCACGCAACGCTTTTTCTGCCTCAAGCCGTCGTGCCTCTTCTTCTGCCTGCTGCTTGATCTCTACAAAGTGTTCCTGTTCGTCAAGGTATTCTTCTATCGGGACTATCAGTGCCTTTAGTACGTTGGCTATACCGTCAATAGCCTTACCTTCGCGCAGTGCCTGTTCCTTTAGTTGTTTCCGTGCCTTTTCAACGGCTATGCGCTTCTGTCGCAGAAACAAACGGCCCTCTCGTGCCATCTTCATTTCTGCAACCTGGGATTCATCAGTCACAACGATAGCTTTTGCCTTCGTTTCCCAATCTGCAGCAATGGCGAAATACTCCTGAAAGTTATCAAGCAAATACTGCGCCTTTGTCTCCTCGATCCCGCTTTCCTGCACAATTACCTGTAGGCTTTTTTCTTCCATTTCTCTCCTCCGTTAATAGATGTCTGCTGTATCGCCGACCATTGCCTCGGCTTTCTGCTTCTTGGTTTTCGGTGGGCCTTCGGTGAGTCGCTGTATCTCGGCTTTCAATTCCTTGCCTACCGCAACAACAGCGTCAAAGTCTGTGGCAGCTTCGAGATCCGTTTCGTAGTCAAAAGCCGCATCATCGCCGATCAGTTCCCGGTTCTCGGCTATCATGTCCTTTGCTTTTTGACGGGCCTTGGCTTCCTTGTCTTCGAAATACTTTTTCTGGTTCTGCGCAGCCGGTGACCGCTGTACCTTTTCCATTTCCTCGCGTGACGGTCTCTTGTCTCCCGAGTACCCCGCGTTAGCCAACGCTCGGCCTATCGCTGATGTTTCGCAGTTCTCTACGTGAGAACCCTTGTTGACGAATCCGTCCCCGTGTTTTTCGTGGGCGAAGCCGGTGAAGGTATGGCCGTCCCACGTTATCACCGCCTTGAATACAACCCACTCATTTATGCTTTCATATGGGCTGACAACGTTTGTAGTAATAGACGCGTCTGTGTGGTCATCAAGGAACCGCTTGAGCCTCTGGTCTACTGGCTCATAGTCATCAAGATTGAAATTAGCCATTGATAACCTCCTCCTCGATATCTGAGAACATGTCCTCATCAACCGCCGGTACCATCACCGCAGTTTTCATCCACCGTTCACACGCTTCTACCGTTCCGAGTACTCGACCGTGTTGCAGGGTGTCAGAGTCGGAGTGATTCTTGATGAGTGCGGCTATCTGTCTGATAACCCCGAGGTTTTCCACTATCTGGCTGTACGCTTCTTTACTCAGTTCGTATGTTTCGTTCATGCCCGCCTCCTGTGATCCATATAGGCTATAAGCTCATCCCACGCGGCCTGCGTGATGTCGTCCTGCTCGGTTGAGTCCAGACGCTCGGTAAAGTCAGCCTCACCGGCGGGGGTTTCGATGTATGCCCCCCACTCCTGAAGCTGCCGGAACTCGTCTACATCAACCTCGATCCTGAGTTTGATACCGTCGGGTAACATGTAGTGAAAATCAAATCTACTCATTTGTATTGCCTCCATGCAATATAAGATGAGCGGGGGCAGGCTGGGAACCAAACCCCCGCCCGTGTGCTTGGAGGCAACCGGTTGGGCCCCCATCACACTATCGATTATATCACATTATCGGATTGTGTCAAAGGAAAATTAAAAGTTTTTTGTGTTTATTGGGGTTGCCCGTTTACTATACGCCTACGGGGCATAAATGAGGTATGTAATGAGGTGGGAAAATAAACCCGCCGCCGACGCGGGAGGGGGCTACGCCGGGGCGGTATAGACTTGCCGGGTTACCCCGGCTGTTTTACTCTGAGATATGCAGTGACCGCTTCACGGAAGAAATCTTGTTGTTTGATCTTGTGGCTACTGCAATACTGTTGAATCCGTAGCTTTTCGGTATCCGTTAAAATGGCCCTAAACTGATACACTTTCTGTCCTGGAATGTGGGTATTATGTGACGTTTGTAAGGTTTTCAATGTAGAATATATACTCATCCTTCAGGGGTAAATTGCTCCCCTCATCAGAATCATAGATGGCTTCCGCTGTGAGAATCCGCTTGCCATTGTCCGTCGTGGCCTGGATAGCCAAATCATCACCGGACAGTACAATGTCATTAGTAGTTGCCGGTGATGAAATGCTTACTTCCGATCTTGAGTTGATGGTATCGCCGTCCTCGTCGGTCAGCGTCCAGGTGGCCGAATCAGGAGTTACAGCGGTTCCGTTTGAGTCTTTCCACGCACACGTTACAACAAAGGTGCCTTCTTCCTTTACTTTCTCTGTATACTCCTGTGCCATGGCTTAGGCTCCGTCGTCCGCTGCACTGAAGGTATAGGTCACCTCAAGTACGTCCGAAGAATCCCCGGATTTATCACCGCCGGTGAAAGCCGCCGCACTCATGAGTACCTCATCACCGGAGGCCGCAGCTACCAGAAACGCGCCGCCGATGGTCTGAGAATCCGCATTAAGCGTGAAGGAAGCCTTGCTCGCAGAGTTTGTCATTGACTGGCTAGACCGGACCTCTACCCACTCTTGCCGATTGCCGGTGTAGGCGGTAAGCTCCGTCCATCCGCTATGACTGTCCTGGGTATCGGTTGCGTTGACCGTGGTAGTATCTCCAATCAATCCGACATACCACGGGTCCTTTGCTGTGCCGCCTGAGAAAACTACATCAAGGATATGCTGTAGTCCCTCATTGACTACAAGGTTCGGTGCGTCGTCCTCCCACTTCAGCGCCCCATGTTTGTCGTAACACTCGACATGGAACACCCCGCCGAAATACGTTCGTTCGTTCATCGTGCCCTCCTTTGGGCATAAAAAAAGCGGGATGCCCCGCTTGAATATGTGAACCGCTAACAGCGGTTATCTTCCTGAGAATGTTATCGAGGGTTGAGCCCCCGTGAAATCTATAGTCGGTCCTGCCTTACCTGAGAACGCGATAGACGGCTGCGCCCCTGAGAACGTGACCGCCGGTTTCTTGATCGTGAATGTAACCGTCGCCTGTCCCGCCGTGAAGGTAACGGACATCGTACCCACGGATAGCGTTGAGGCTTCGCGGGAACGGTCTGACAGCGTGACGGAATCCGCTACCGATGCACCCATACGGGCTATCACAGAAACGAGATCGGCAAATTCTACACCATCAGAAGCGGTAACCGAGAAGGTAGCCTGTACCTGTCCAGAGTCTGATACCGTGATACCGTCGGCAAGCTGCGCAAGTAACGACATGCCCGCCGTCGATGAGTCCGATAGCACAATACCGTCACCTACAATGGCCGATAGAATCCCGCCCCAGTCCGTAGAATCAAGTAGGATTATCCCGTCAGCAATCGCCGCCTGAAAGGTTGCCAATGCTGAAGCGGCATCACCGAAGCGGATACCATCTATTACCGACGCGGGGATAGTGCCGAGTGTTGTACAAAGATCAGCAAACGTGACACCATCGGTAACAGCGGCCAATAGGTTTATCAGTGCCCCGAAGGTGCCCGATAGATTAACCTGGTCACTGACCAAGCCTACAAGTGTCTTTACCCTGTCGCTCGAATCAGAGAAGTTCACACCATCGGACAACGCCGCCGACATAAGGAAGTTATTAGAATCGGTATCATTGAAAGCCATACCATCAGCAACCGCAGCCTGTTTGATAATGTACCTACCGGCAGCGTCACTCCCGATGAACCCGTCAGATATAGCCGCATTGAGTGTTGCAATAACTACCGCGACGTCGGCAAGTTTTGCACCGTCTGATATAATGCCCTGTATAACCTTGTAGACCGTCGTGGAGTCCGAGAAGTCCACACCGTCGGCGATAGCTGCATAAATGGCCTTAGCTATTGCGGTACTATCCGACAGCTCGATACCGTCACTGATGGACGCTATAGCCTTTAATAGTGTGGTGTCGGTATCGGCAAATTGTATCCCGTCTAATATCGCCGCCTGTAGTTTGGCGTTTACTACATCACTATCGGTGAGGGTAATACCATCGGTAACGGCGCAGGATATTGTGCCCGCGCTAACCGTGACCAGCCCGGAAAGGTCCATAACGCCGTAGCAGTAAACGCCCGTATTCCCGGACCGGTGGACATACGCCGATATGGTGTCTGTAGCCGTCAACCGTGCCCCAACGTGGCCACGTGCAAACGCGGTACCGGTTCCGCTTGTATCTACATACCACTCAAGGGCAGCCGTGGTGATATCCGATATCGTGATGGACGGGAAGGTCAAGGATGTATCTGCACCCGTAGGTATACTCTTTGATACAAACTCACGGGCTATATCAAGGTTATCATTCTCTATCCAATAAACTTGTAGGTACCCGTCACACCGTGCGCCCCCGTCACCGGACTCCATAGTGAGGGATGTACCCGTCCCGGTGCCCGGATCATCGAACGCCCACAGGTTGTCTGAAAGCCCGTTCTCACTGCCCGCGTCACCTTCCATCGATGCTTCGATGAATCCATGCTCAAAATCCATGGTATAGGTCGAGCCGGACTGATCGTAGTCCTCGTACATCGTAACGGACCGCCCCGCACTTTCTTTACAGCCCGCAAGAGATCCGTGCGCGACGGTCCAATTTGAGCCGGTAAACTCGACAACGGCGACGGACACCTCTGCACCGCCGCCCGTACTCCCGCGGTCAACGGTTAGGACTGAGCTTGATGTCATCCGCGCCCGGAAGCAGGTGTCTTGAAAAGTAGTTCGCCCAGTGTTGTCTGATCCTTGACCGGTGAGAAAACACACCACTTTATTGACATCAGAGACACCCGACACCGCCTGCGTATTGGACGAACTACCCGACGATACATTGACTACACCCTGCCAACGGGTAATAAACTCATTAGCCCCGCCGGTGTCTCCTTCATACCGCCACACCTCACCGATGAACCGCGCCGTGCCGTTGCTATCGTCCCGCCCGAAAGTAATTTCATCGGTATCGGACAGATACATTGTGCCTGTAGCTTCATCGACATTGACATTGCTTGTTGTGGTCGTGAGTCCACACGTACGACGGCCCGACATGGTGCTGCGTACAAATGCGCTTGAGGTACTCCCTACATCGTTAGTAAGGGTGTGCGTATCACTTGTGCCGGTGAGATCGTACTGAAACGTTTCAACGTAGATGTCCTGTGTAGTGTCGCCTGTGTCGCCGGTATCGCCGCCGCTTGCGTAGTCCACCCACATAGAGTATTCCCACGTCTGAGCGTTATTCCACCCCGCGTCACCGGTGGTAAACTCATCAGCGTATGTATACCCCGAACCATAGACGCCCACTGTCCCGACGTTGTCGTCATAGCTGATCGTTACACCGGCCTCGGTAGCCCAAGCAACACAATAATAATTGCTTGCCGTGAGAGATTGTGCACCCGATGCCGCCGTCTCGTTGTTGCCACTGGTAGACGGGTTTGTCATCTCGACCTGTTCGACAACAGTTTCGCCGTTCATATCCTGGCCGCTTGACGGCGCGTTGTATATGCCAATCTTGCAATTATTACCCGATCCATTGGCGGCAACGTAGGCGTAAAAATGGTTGATCGTGCCGCCGTCTCCGTCGGCCTGGTAGATCATGCCCTCCTTGCCGTTGACCGAACCGTACGCACTGCCGCCCTCGGTTGTATACCCGAGTGTCGGGTCGACAATAATAGGATAACGCGCTTCGCCGAGCCACTTCTCATCAATGGTAATACGCATGGTATTACCCGTAATATCTAACTCGCCCCACGTTTCTTTTTTGTCTGCGTCCGTGATCTTCGGGCGGTAGATATGGCAGAACTTACCCGTCTGATACTTATTATTTTTCTTTGCCCAATAGACCGCATATGAACCTACTACATCATCGGGCCGCGTACGCCCTTCGCTCCACTCCTCCCACGTGGGCAGGGCTTTTGCGTCGGGGTTCAGCGCGACAAAAGCAGCGTAGTCATTTTCGAGGGTATCCTGATAGTAGAATACAAGCCCCTCGGGGTATGATAAATTGAACGACACCACATTGGATGCGGGCCGCTTCGCTATCTCTATCTCATACTCAAACCGCCCGTCGGGGGTTTCATAAAACCGGTGGGTATTATCCCCAACGGTTAGAGATAGTTTTTCATCAACAAGACTTTCTTTCTCCTCGTTGACAACATCGGGCATGTTGATATTCAACCACGCTTCATCGCCCCACTTTGAAGCATTGATGTTTGGGACAAACTTCTCCGCTGCACCTACCTTGACCGTAGTTTCTACACTATCGGTAGCAAGTTTAGAGATATAGTATTTCCCTTCATCGGGTGTTATTGAGCGTGGTCGAATATCAGACACTTATAGTATTCTCAACCTCATTGGTTTTTTATTCGGTCGTAGTCGTATCAAGAACCGGCCCTCAGTTGGGTCAACGTCTGCTTCAACATCCGAATAAGCCCGAGGTTCCCATTGCTCAACACCGTCGTATTCCACCCGATACCGGACGGCGACAACGTAGTCACCTTCAGGCAATCCAAGGGAGTTAAGGTCAACATTGATGTAATCAGACGTGGTAGAGCCCACAAGGGTATAGTTGCTTTCGATGGTCTTACTTGCGCCGTATTCTATGAGCTGTATTTGCGTGTATTGATAAGTACCCGCACTGAATACGTCATCATCCCACCCGACCGTTTGTGGTGTTTGGTATGGTTCCTGACACGAGATAGTAACGGCAAGCGTTATTAGTAATAGCAGTGATGTTACTATGCGTTTCATATCGCGTTGCCGATCACAATACATGCAATGCCGATCAACGCAGCACCAAACAACATGAGCCCCAAGCCGATACGGATAACCTTTTTAATTTCCCTTACCGCGTCGGCCACCTGGTCGTGCAATTCTTCCATCAACTCGCTTGCCCATACATCAATAGACGCCTGTACTTCCTCAAGTTTCGCGTCAACCTTTCCTTCAAACGCGCCTATGATTTCGTCAAGCCGCCCCTGGAAGTACTCACGTACACTATCGAAGTGGTCGCCCACAAGATCTTTTATTTCTCCTAATATCATCACTTCTTTCTCCTGTCCTCCTGAAACTCTATTGAAGCGTCGCCCTTTCGTAGCTTGAACTTTTTACCTATGAGTTTTCTGATAGACAAGGATTGAAGGAAAACCACCAAAAAAAAGATGGCTGTTAAAGCCATCCTGTACCAAAGGGGAAATCCCTCAATCCATGCAAGTAGAATCATTTCTTAAGCGAACTCCAGATTTCTTTGATGATAAGAATCACCGTTCCTGCAATCGCTGCAACACTAAACCCTGTATCAACTGCCGCCTGCGGGTCACCTTCAACCAACGAGATCCCAACGATACCCGCGATAACCGCGCCCAATCCGATCCTGTTAATCCATGCTTTTGCTTTGTCACTCATGCTATTTTCCTCCTGCAAATAAACTCACGACGGCAACGCCGCCGATTATACCCGTAGCTATTCCAAATATTACTTTCTGTTTCCGCAGCTCCCGCTCAAGACCGTCAACCACCATCCCGGCATTCACTTTGTAATCGCTGAATGAGCTTTCCAAGCCGGTCAATTGCAAGTCCAACGCCGTCTGTGCCTTGTTCAATGTGGTCAATCCCGCCGTCAACGTGTCCAACCCCTGAGTCAAGGCTATCTGAGACAGTGCCAAGTCTGCTTGTGCCGTCTGCAATTCTTCCTGCCCCGTCTTCAACTCGTCCAATCCCGTCAGCAATTCCGCGTGAGCTGTTTTGAATTGCTTGTATATCTCCGTCAACTCCGTCACTATTGAGCCGTCGGCCATCACCGGAAACACGAGGACCGCCAATAACACCACCACGAAAAATCTTCGCATATTTGATTACTCCTAATATTCCAATTCCGATACCCGCTAACCCTATTAACAGGTACTTCCATATCTTCTTCACTTGTCCAACTCCGGGCGGTAGTTTTTGCTGATGTCCTTTTTCTGTACGACGTTTGCCGTTGCATAGACACCTACCAAAGCATTAAGGGCAGCGAACCATAAACCCCACAAGCCGAGGTCATACACCGGTTCTGCCAACCAAAAACCGCCGACGATGAATAGGGCTATCATTCCAAGTAGTGTGAAAACAAACTTCTTACTTTTCATATGTATTCCGGTCTCACCTCCCTATCCCTCGACTTCATATCTAACCACAGGGCTATCGTCCCTGTAGGCTTCGGCGGTCTCGCTGATTTCGCGTTGTATGAATTAGGCTTAGTCAGATAGTGCCCCGTTAGTAACGTGTAACGGTAGCAGTCCCGGACCACCTCGCCCTTCTTTTCAACCTCAACGTAAGGCACCGCATCAAAGCCCATAGAATGACAGTGTGCTTTCGCGAGGATGTCAAAGTGCGCCCACCGCCAATCCCGCTCAACGTAGTTCAACGCAAGGCCGTTGGTCTTCGGTGCGCTCGTAGAATGGCAAGCGTACAACGTGTACGTGTTCTCCCGTTCAAGCGCAATCTTGGCGTACAGCTCATGTTGGAAATACGGCACATCCAAGTTATGAGCGATGGTGTTTGTCGGGTCCCAACCGGTAGCCTTGTACGTCCGTTCCTCGTGATTGCCGGTAACCATGCCAATACACTGTCCCGCTATTGGCTTCAGTAACTCGGTTACATACTCACCCTGCTCATTGGGTGACATGGTGTTTTCTAACCACGACGCCCCCGGCCCGTCTTTCGTCCCGTTGTCTATAAGGTCACCCATCCCAAACCACAACGCTCCGGTACCTAAAATCCAATCCCTTACCTTGTGCGCTTTCTTCTTATCGAAGTTCGGTGAACCTATATGTAGGTCACCGAACCCAACAAGAGGGACGTTTTCGCGCCCCTCCTTAACGACTGCCAAAGGATAGCCACCCTCCGGCCTATGTACCTGTATGTGCATCACCCCTCCGATTTCTTGACGCAATACCCCCTGAGCGAAATCCTCGGACCCGTTGAGCGTCCGGGATTGTACAATATCTTCCCCTGTCTATCCGTCCTTACAAAGTGTTTGAAACTCCCGCAATCAAGCAGGGATATATAATAGTTACATTCCGCTTTCGTGCCGTACTTCAGCACATCCCCGTCTTCCCGAAACATGTAGTACGCAGTAGCAAACCGCTGCCCCAACAAGTACAAGCCTATGCGTATAATCTCTTCATGGTCTTTGACGTAGCAGTCAGCATCCATGAACTTAGGCACCGCATAGTCATACGCCCGCTTTACTTCCAGGGGCATTAACTCATCACGCATCACCGCACACCCGATATTAAGCAGGCACATAAACAAACAGCCTTCCTTTCGGATGGGCTGGTATAGTGCTTGATGGGTTTGTTTAATCACCGCTAATCAACCAAATAACAATACCTGTCAATATTGCGGTCATTATGTTAGAGGCCCAATTGACCGCACGTTCCCATTTCTTTCCTGGTTGTTGCTGTAGTGCGAATATATCCTGCCCGTTCTTCGTGGTGGCT
>Ga0272441_10003455_pt1 | contig 30000 bp, 30 predicted proteins | sample SSMProp6N_FD_193582 | JGI IMG/M metagenome (GOLD analysis project Ga0272441, IMG submission 193582) | Marine sediment archaeal communities from Little Sippewissett salt marsh, Falmouth, MA, United States - SSM-Prop-6N | ecosystem: Environmental > Aquatic > Marine > Wetlands > Sediment ... | reverse complement strand
TTTTGTTCTATTAATAATAATATTTACAGTTACTTATTCGCTTCCGCCAAGAGTAAAAGATCATTTATTTTTAAATCAATTATGGGTAGGTATTCCAAGAGGATTACTTGGTATATTGGCATCCTGGAGTCTTTTTGGAAATTCTATACAACCACTACCCTTGGCTATAGGTTTAATAGCTATGTTTTTCTTAATAGGTGGGTCTATTACGAAGGACATAACCGATAGCAAAGCTGATAAAAAAACAGGAACGCATACTTTGATTAATACGTACGGTACTAAGAAAGCAGCTTTTATGGCTTTGCCATTTATGTTTTTCCCATTTGCTTTTATCCCGATGTTAATTGATAGTGGCATATTAAGTACAAATCTTTGGCTTTTAACATTGTTAGCAATACCTGGTTATTTGATATTTCATTTGATGGTTAGAGATAAAACTAAATGTAAGTTTTTGGAGAATACTTCATCTTGGACGTTGATGTATTTAACATATTTTGTTTTTGCTTTTGGTTTCTCTCTTCTTACCGTTATAGAATCTTCTTTTCTCTAATCTAATTAGTAGTATTTTCCTCTTTATTTTCTAAGATTTTTTGCTAGTTTTTCATTTTGGCATTTTTTCAAGTTCGTTGTTTTATCGCCAAAGCTTTATATATTGTCATTTGAGAACAATATACATGAAATATATTAGCATGGCTATATTTGCCGTGTTAATCATAAGAGGTGGCAGGAAAGATGAAAGGAAGGCAAAAAACCGTTAAAAAAAGAAAAAGCTGTTCAAATATAATATTGTTTTTAATGTTAATATCTGCTTTTGTTAGCGGCTCTATAATAATGATACCTTTAATACAAAATGCAAATGCTGCAGATATAACAACAGATTCAGATTCTAGTACAACTTTAACTATAACAGTTTTTACAACAGAGCCTAGAATTAACTGGTATGATTTTCAATATAATAACTCTGGAACATGGGTATCAAAAAGAAATACTCAGATAGATGTGGATAACAATGCAGAATACAGATTTATAGTTAATATCAGTAGTGATCAAGGATGGGATGATATACAGTATATTAATATAACCGCCTGGGCAGATCTTGGTAATGATGCTGCCTATAATTATAATAATACTGCAGGTGGAAACATCAATATGTTTTTACAATATGAAAATACATCAGGAACTGCTCAATATAACATGCTTTGGCCACATGGTGGTGAAGTGACTAAAGGATCTATGACAGAGACAAATTCATCTGATGCTTTTGGCCCAGGCTATACTGAATGTCATAATCTAACTTTTTCATTTATACCAAACTATCAATTTAGATATGCCCCTGGTGACGGTAGTTGGGATAATGGTACCAATGCGACAGATGACTTGTGGTCCTGGAATTTTAGAATAATAGCAGCGGATAGCGGAGAAAATGCTACCGGTCCAAAAGAAGCTTGGGAAGAAGATGAGTTTGGAGTTTACTCATATACCTCAATCGTAGGTATACCAACAACTGCAACTATATCCGGTTACCCTGGACAGAACACCACAGCAGATAGTAATGTTACAATTGTTACAAGATCAAATGGTAACTATTCATTATCCGTTGATGTAGATGATTTACTTCACCAATCACACCCAACGGCTAATATATCTAACCAAACTATATGGATAAGAGGCGGTGACTTAGATCCTGCTAATAATTTAACGGGAATTGGTCCAGTATATCTTTATACACAGTGGCATGCTGGAGAAAACAGTGGAACCAGTTTAACGACAAACGACATAGAATTTACTTGTGATATACCTGGTGCACAGTTACCTGGTTTATATACCGGGACCGTACACTATGTAGTTATGACACAGACTTCATAAAATTCCTAATATTACTTTTCCCTCTTTTTAACTTATTTAATACCTCTTTTTTATCCACCGCTGATCATATGTATAACAGAGATTTTTGAGTTGTCAGGAATTTTGATTTTGCGGAAATATTTACGCGGGATAACTTTATCATCTATCTTTACAATGACAAGTGGAAAAGTATACTTCATCCTGGTAAGAAGTTGTTTTACTGTTTCATTTTTGACCCATTCGACTTTGTTGCCATTGACTATGATGCTCACTTTTCCTCACCAAGTATTATTTCTACTGCCAAATTTGACTGCCAGTTCGCCATGAGAGCTATACGTGGAGCCATAAGTATATCGTCATCGCTAGAGCGAGCCTGTTCATCATAGCATAAATATAAGTTACCAAAACGTTTTGTTTTAATTCTATCAGAATTTCCATAACCTGCAACCCCGGAGGCTGCGACTAAGGTTTTATCTGGTAATTTCGATAGTATCTCCTCAATAAACAACGTTTTCATATCCGCGCTATCAAGTCCTTCTATAATAACGTCTACATCTCTGAAAGGTTTTTCCATAGAGCCTTTTTCTAATTTCTTATTAAAAACTTTAATTTCAACATTTGGATTAACTTTTTCAATATTTTCTTTTAATGCTTCAATCTTTAGTTTACCGACTTGGTCCAAGAAATAATATTGTCTATCGAGATTACTTTTTTCTACTTTATCAAAGTCAACTAAAATTAGTTGTCCTATTCCTACTCTAGCAAGGGCCATAGCTGCATTAGAACCGAGACCACCAACGCCAGCTATTCCTACACTAGCTTTCCTAAGTTTTTCCTTTATTTTATCATATTTTTCTTTTTTCATAATTTTTTTTACCATTTTTCCCAATAATTAGGGTTTATGCTTGGTGGTTTTTCATTTTTACTATATTTACCACCCCAAACATTTAGACCTTTTTTTTGATCTTCATCGATTTTTTTCTGCAGCATCTGAATCATCTTAGAATCTTGGAAACCAAGTTTTTTTATCTTCTGTGGAGTAGGTATGCCATTTGGAGTCCAACCACGGCGGTAATATACAGCATCAGCGAGTTTATGGTATTGATCTCTCCTGTAATCATAGAGACTTTTCATTTTTTCTCTGGTATTCATTTGTTCCACTTGTTTTTTAGTAAGACCTAGTTTTTCTATTAGTTGTTTATCATAGCGTTCTTTTCTTGATAGATACTCCATTTCAGTTACTGGCCCCATTGATCTATATGGTATCCAGTCATCTTTTCTGGTTCCTCGTCCCATCCATACGTTCATAGCGCGTTGCCAGTTGTAGCATCGCTCGCTTTGAAGAATTAATTCTTCTTTGTCGATGTTCCAACCGGTTACAGCGTTTTGTATGTCCACATAGTTCTGTACATGTTCTGGGACTTTTGCTGGTTCATCAGTTTCAGCATTGTTTGCTGGTTCAATATCGTTCCATGGTAATTTACATAGGCCATTAAGACCAAACCATGTACGCCACATTGGGAAATAATGTAAAGCCTCAGCTTTATCCTGAAATGTTGGTATGGCATTGTTTACCATGTCCATGAATATGAGCCATGCTTCGTCATGTTGCGGTCCTTTTAATGTTAAACCATATCCTCCTTGCATTGCAAGCGATTCTTTTGTAACATACTCAGAGTATTCGAGTCCTTTGCTTTCCATACCACAATCTTCTATGAGTTGTGGGTCGCCCCATCCCTTTTTAATCAACCAGTCTTTCACTCTACGTATTCCTTTACTTGCAATCTGTATGAATTCAGCTTTGTCTTTTTTTGCCATTCTATGCATGAATTCCAATACTGCTTCATGGTTTCCAAAACTGAGTTCAAGTCCGTTACAGCGTTTTTTATTTAGTATTCCATATTCGTACATCTCCATATAGAACGCCATAGCGGTCCCCGTGGAAATAGTATCGATACCATATGTATCACAGTAAAAATTGAACTCGAGTACCCATTTTGGATCCCATATGCTCATATTTGCACAAGCTGCAATTGTTTCGTATTCCGGTCCGTCGACTGTTACTTTTTGACCTTTGTATGGTCCTGTCATAACCTCAAATCCGTCAACGGTCTTTGCACATGCCATTGTGCAACCATGCCAACAACCATCTGGTATAATTTTTGTAAAAAACTCATAAAATTTTGGCGAATAGATTTTAGAAGACTTTGGGAAACTACCGAAGCGGTAATTCTCGCATGGTAAAAGGTCGTATTCATCCATTATTTCAACAAGATGTCCGGTACCAACAGCACGCATGTTGCACTGATAACGATCGAGATCACGTATTTCTCGGTGAATTTTAGTTCCAACTTCTGCAAGTTTAACAGGATCGGCAGGGTTATTGGAAACGCCATCAAAATTATCAACTTTTGCAACAATGGCTTTTATATTTTTATCACGAAGAACAGTCCCAAGCCCACCACGGCCTGCTTGTTTCATACGAGGGACTTTACGACGTATATCATAAAAACTGAAATTCAGGCATCCCCAGTAGCTATTCTCTGCTCCTTTACCAGCAGAGACAACAGAAATCTTTTGACGGGATTTATCGTTGTCCTCAGATGCATATATATGGGTAAGTTGTTCATTAACTAAATGTGAATTAGTTTCTTCTAGTGGTGCTGTCTCGATTATTATTTTTCCTTTTTCACCATCGATAATAATTACTACATCATGTTTTGCTTTACCCTGTATTTCAATTGCATCAAAACCAGCGAATTTAAGATATGGTCCAAAAAAACCTCCAACATTACAATCACATATTATGTCTGTAGCAGGTGAAACAGATAAGCAAAGTGATTTCCCAGAGCCAGGATATTGGGTGATACCACATAACGGCCCGGTTGTTATCACAAGATCATTTTCTTCACTATCCCAACGTGTAGAATGTTTAATGGAATCCCACATAAGTTTTAAACCAAAACCACGACCACCAGTGAATTTCTTTTTCATGTCCTCTGTTACTTTCTTTTCTTTAATCTGGCCGGTGCTAAGGTTGACGTAGAGCGTACGATTAGCAAATCCTCTCTCAATTTTTCCTTTTTTATAACTATACTCAGCGACAACTCTATGAGCTGATTTTATTTTTTTAAGATCCCATTTATGCTTAGTATTACCTGTTTTATATTCCTCTACGGCTATTTGTCCTTCAGTCATTTTATTCTGCCCCCTGTTTGTGATAAACTACATCTTTTATTTCATCGATTTTAACTTCTACTAATTCAAGGGCTCCGTTAGGACATGCACGTACACATGCTCCACATGAAATACATTTAAAAGGCTCAATTCTAGCTTTAGATTTTCTCATAGCTCCAATTGGACAAAAACCAACACATGCTTGACAACCAATGCATGTATTTTTATCAAGCCATACTACCCCATTTTTTCTTCTACTAAGTGCTCCCACAGGACACATGTCAATACATAAACCTCTCTGATCACAAACATGCATTTTAAAAGAATTTCCATCTTTAATAATTCTAATAGCTGATTTTTCACCGCCTTCATCAGATTTGAAATGAACTTGTGAGCATGCTCTCTCGCATGCTTTTCCACCATCACATTTTTCAGGGTAGAATTTTAAAATTTTCACTGTATTTGCTTTTTCCATTTTTATCACACTATGCTGAAAAAATTGCCCAAGTTCCAATAACTGAAATCCAGCATACTAGGGAAATGCCAATTGTTGTTGGATAATACAATTTATCAGATATTTTCAAATCAACTCTGCTAAGCTCTATTGTAATAGGAATAGTCACAGCACCAATAAGTGCTACTGGAAGTCCTTTTGCAAGTATCGTTGGCAAAAAAGAAATCAAGTTTTCAATGTAAAAAGAGCCATATGAAATTGGTGTTAATATCTGTGTAATTATATATCCTCCAACATAAACATTATATGCAGTAAATACTCCAAGAGCCGCTTTTGTTGTAAATCTTTTAATTTGATTTAAATCAAGTTCTGATAAATAGTCAAATATTAATTCGAAAATAAGTGCCTCTGCAGCAATTGCAATTGCAGAACAAACTTGGCATCCTCCAAAAGGATTAAAATATCTGAGAGATCCTGCGATAAGACCCATTCCAACTTGCATTCCTCTTTTTTTGTAAAAAAGTCTACTCATCGTTAGAAAGACCATAGCAAAAAAACCAGTCATTATCATACTTGACGATAAACCCGTGCCTGCTAGATTAGGTCCTATAATACATTCTGAAAAACCCCATAATGATCCAAAAACTATTATCCCTGCAAAAATTTTCATTTTATCATTCATATTTTACTCACCTCTATTTCTACTAAGTTATAAACCCAAAAAGAATGTGCAAGATTTGGGAAATAAACTCTTAAATTATATTCTTTGTCATATGTCAGAATACCTGTTTTTACATCATCCCATGAAACAGTTTGTTGATAAGGATCACTTGCTTTGAATGTATATTTATTACATGACGGGCAGTTTACACCTGAATATATTATGATTTCTTCAAGGGGTAAACCTGTTTTTTCTCCATCATCCGTCTCAGTTGTTTCTTGTTGAAAATTCTTAGAGAGTTCTTCAAACGAATACTCGTGCTCATTTATTATAAGTCTATTTTCTGGTAGTTTTTCATCATTTTCAATGGCATCTACATAAATAGTTGAAGCTATTCCAATAAACAGAACTAATATTGCTAAAACTGGAACAATTTTTTCCTTCCCCATAAGCATCGGTGCCCTGATATAGTCAGCTCTATTTAAAAATTATGACAATTATTTTTTTATTTTAAACCGCTTTCTCTTATTTTTGTTGAAAATTTTCTTAGATTTTCTTCCTGTTCAGGTCTCCATTGTATTCTTTCAAGTAGTGCATAGGCTATTTCATTATTGATGTTAGTTAAATTCCAAGAAACTGATTTTGAATAAGACTCAATGAATTTTTGGCATAGTTGGAATTTTTCAGAGGTGAACATTGGATCTGTACTAAGAATTGAAGAGCACATAGTTGCAATATCTTCAATTGGTTCTCCTGTTCTTGATTCTTCGAAGTCGACGCCCCATATTCGATCAGATAGAATAAAATTCCTTAGAGTTGAGTCTCCACGGATTCTAAATTCATCGGATTTTTTGAAATATTTATGAAAATCTGAGAACCATTCTGCTAATAGAATCATGAGTCTTTCTTTTTCAGCTTTTGTTGTTTTTTCATCGTTGATAACATCACATAGATTTTCGCCTATGATGTAGCCCATGATTATTACGTTATTTTTTTCATCCATTTTATAAACCGGTGGAATCCCAAGCTTTGATGAGCCTTCTTGAAGAATGTTGTATTCTATTTTCATTTGTCTTTTTAATCCGGGTACAAACCATTTTATTACTCGTGGTTTATCTTTGATAGTTATGTATGCTACTGCGTTCTTTTTACTTTTTAATTTCTTTTGTATTATTGCTTTTTTGTATTTTTTGTTATTGTCAATTAATTCCTCGATATCTCTCATTATTGTGTACACTAAATAGTTTGTAATTGAAAAAAGGTTGCGATAAATTTATTATTATCTTACTCTGGTTCTATTATTTCTATTGAAATAACCCATTTTGCCCATAATTTTGATGATGTTATTGTATTTTCTCCTACAAATACGATTCTGAGTGGTCCGTCTGTTTCATTTGTAAGATATTCTCTGTCTTCTTTATAAGCAAGAAGCATTGTTGCACCACCAACACCTGTTATATTGCCTGTATCATTATAAATTTCTACATTACCTTGTGTCTCATTGTATGTGTACGTAATTATCCATTCATCACTTGATTCCACCGTTATATTATAGTTATCTGGCAGATTATTAAACTGGTTTATTAAAGTTGTAAATCTTACACCCGTATAGTTATATGGCCCGTTAATCACAACTGTTGGTAACCAACCAGTTTTAATATAGCTTCCACTAGCCGTATATTCTTCCAAGTCTTCTAGATCTGGCAATGTATAGTTTATTTGTTCATCTTTATAGCTAAAAGATAGAACCTTTGTAGTATTCACCTCGTCGTTGGTTTTATCTGTTTCTTCTTTTGTTCCTTCTTCTGGTAGATTTACATATATCAAAGTTATTGCTGCGATTATTATTACTATTGCAAATACTAGCGTTAAAATTTTATTTGTTGTCTCTCCCTTTACCATGCCCCCTCAAAGCCAGGAATGTCTATATTATTTTTTGCTTTTTTTGAAACCTATGGGTTTAGCGGTTAAATATATTCCAAATAATATGAATCCTCCACCTATAACTGTGTATTTTGAAGGGACTTGGTTAATCCAAGGCAAAGCATATGCTAATAAAGATGAACCAATTGGTTCCCCAAGTAGAACAACTGATGCAAGAGATGCGCGTATATATTCAAGAGACCAGTTATAAAGTGTATGACCAAGCATACCTGCTAAAACAGCCATCAGAAAAATTATTCCATAATCCTTCAAACTCAGACCATATAAAGGGGCGCTAAATAAAAGACATATTAAAAATAATGTAATAGTAGCAACAGCATAAACAACGATTGCATAAGAACCAACAGAAACAGTCTTACGAACCTTTCTACCACCCAGTATATACAGACCTGCTGCTATACCACCAAAAATTGCAAGTAGATTACCCTCAAGGGTATCTAAATTACCAGATGAAAAACCATAGTTACCATATACAAGTAATACGACGCCAAAAACTGATAAAACGATTCCAAAGCCATTAAGCATAGTAAGTCGTTCTTTTAAGAAAAAATGTGATACAGGTCCAACTAAAAGTGGATGCGCGGTAACAAGAATAACTGAACTAGCTACAGAAGTTAATTTTAATGATGTAATCCAAAAAGCAAAATGTGCAGCAAGAATCACTCCGATGATAATCATTATTAAAATAGCTGATTTATTTAGGCTCGTTAATTCTTCCCTAGTTTTTTTATAAAAAATAACAAAAGGTAGAATTAGCAAAGTAGTAAACAACAAACGATAAAATGCTATCGAAAGCGAAGAATCAGTCTCACAAGATACAATTAATATAGCTGCTGTTGAAACTGATGCAACAGAAATGAAAAGCGCGATATATGGTTTATTATCCATTTAACACTTCAAACAAGTAAAACAGAGAACTTATTTTGAGTTTATGGTTTAACAAAAAACATTTAACAAACAAAACTTTACAATAACTATAATGAAACCATATGTTATTGGATTTTATGGCAAATCAAACACTGGAAAAACAACACTCATTACAGAGATAATTAAACAGCTCGCCGATGATGGATTGAGAATAGCAAACATAAAAATCTCCGATAAAAAAATCGATATAGATAAACCTGGTAAAGACACATATAAATATGCTAAAGCAGGATCAAAACTTGTTATACTTTCCTCAGCTGACGAAACAGATTTTATGTTAAAACAAAAAGAAGAAACAAATACGATAATAGAACGAATAAAAAATTTTGACGAATACGATTTAATAATTGTTGAAGGAGCAAAACATAAGTCTATTACAAAAATTAGACTAGGAGATATAGAGGAACGTGAAAACACAATATTAACATATGAGGGAGATTTTGAAGAATTAATTAAAATCATAAAGGAGGAAATCCTAAGGAGGAAAAATATGAATAAAACTTGTTTAAAAGTTAATGGGAAAAAAGTTCCATTAAGTGAATTTCCAAATGACTTAATTAAAAATACTATCTGTGGAATGCTTAAATCACTCAAAGGCGTGGATAAGATTAAAACTGTTGAGATTTATTTTGAGAATGAGTAAATTATACGATCTTTGTCTTTGCCCTTAGTTTCTCGTTCTATTTTACCAATATTAGGTATTTCACTCGTATTTTTCACATGTGTACCAGCACATGGACATATATCAAATCCCTCGATTTCCACTATTCTAAGTTTAGTTATAAATTTTGGCAATAAGTCAAGATGTGCTCTCTGTGTATCAACTCTTTTCTCTAGGCTTTCTCTTTCTTCTTCATATATTTTAACAGGTATGTTTTGTTTTATCATTTCATTGAATTTGTTTCGTATTTTTTCTAGGTCTTGTTCTAAGAAGTGTACGGGATGGAAATCTACTCTTGAGTAATCTGCGTGTATTTGATTGCCAACTGTTTTAGCATTGTATTCATCAAAAATTATACCTGAGATTATATGTTGTGCAGTATGCATTTTCATGTGTTCATAACGTTTATCCCAGTTTATCATTCCATGGATTTTTGTTCCCGTGGGTGGTTTTTCCCCTTCTATTATATGTTTGATTGTGTCTCCCTTTTTTATTACTTCTGTGACTTTTGATGTTTTGTTATCCCATTTAATTATACCTGTGTCTGATGGTTGTCCTCCTCCAAGTGGATAAAATGCTGTTTGATCTAGGCATATGTAATCTTTTTTGTTTTTTGTTACAGTTGCATTAAATTCTTTTATGTAGTTTCCTTCCATCGTCTCCATGTAGAGAATTTTTGTCATGTTTTTTTGAAGATTAATTTTTAGTTAATCAATCTTTTTATTCCGATATAGTTCAATCTCATGGTGATTTTAATAGTAAAATTCTTATATGAGCAATGATTGATACTTTTACAGAAATAATATGAAAACCCTTGTTCTCAACGTGGATCGTGATGATGATTTTGGGAGGAAAGCCAAAGTAAAAAGCCCAATAATTGGAATAAAAGATAATATTGATGCAGCAAATAAGCTTGGGCAGGTTGATCCTGAAGATTCAGATCTTAATGCGATTTTTTCAGCTATTTCAACATATAACTCATTAGCTAGTGAAAAAAAAGATGTTGAAATTGCTACTATATGTGGTGATATTAAAATTGGTCTTAGATCAGATGAGATAGTGGCAAAACAACTTGAAGAAGTAATTGAAAAAACAGGTGCAGATAACGTTATCCTTATAACAGATGGAGCAGAGGATGAATATATACTTCCAATTATTCAATCTAGAATTAAAATTACCTCCGTAAATAGAGTTTCAGTTAAACAAAGTAAAGAATTAGAGGATACATATTATAGAATTGTAAAACTCTTAGAGGATGATAAAGTACAGAAACAATTCCTTTTGCCTATCGCGCTGGTTCTTATTGTTTCAGCTTTTTTTGTTTTACTTGGCATGGCTGCAAGTGGATTTGGGGCTATATTACTAACTTTGGGTGGATATCTCTTAATCAGGGTTTTCCACTGGGAACGAAACATTGCAGCGGTATGGGATGAAATAAAATCAGGATTTTTAACAGGTAAACTCTCTCTTTACACATATATATTAGCTTTAGCTATTATTGTAATTAGTGCCTTTATTGCATTTGATAGCCTCAACAAATATGTTTTCATATCTGACTCTGAGGTTCTCCGGATATTATTTTTTGTAAAAAATATGATTTGGGGCATAGTTATAGCTGGATTGATAGCAGTATTTGGAAGAGTCGTAGATGTCTATGTTAGAGAAAAGAAGACTCCTTGGAACTATTGGGTAGCGCCTTTTAGTTTGTTTGCATTTGGTTTTATATCCTCAGCTGTTTTTGGTGCATTGTTTGATTCTCTCTTGAATTGGCCTAGAAGTTTTGATGTAGGACCCTTTTTTACAGTTAGTTTTATATTTTATACAATTACGGGTATAATGATCGCTCTTGTAGGAGGTATTACTTATCACTATATTAGAGATATGCATATGCTAGATGTTGAGGAAGCAGAGTTGGAGAAGGAAACTAAAAAACTCGTTGATGAAAACTAGGTAAAATATGTTTTACAGAGAATGGGAACCATTTTACAAAAAAATTATTAGAGATCTAAACTTGTGCGTTCAAGAGGATATAGAAGCATCAGATGTTCTGAATAATCTTCTGAAACAAAAAAATAACCTTTATCCTCTAGAAAAATTGGAAGATCTAATTTCCGATAATGAAGTTTTTATTTTTGGTGCGGGTCCTTCATTAACGAAATCTATATCTTTATTCAAAGAAAAATTTGAAAAAAAGTTAAAAATAGCAGCAGATGGTGCAACAACTGCACTTATGGATAACAACATACTCCCGGATATAATCGTCACAGATTTAGATGGGAAAGTATCAGATCAGTTAAGGGCTAATAAATTGGGGAGTGTAGTTATAGCCCATGCTCATGGAGACAATATCAACAATATAAAAAAATTTATACCCCATTTCAAAGTAAATATTATTGGAAGTACTCAAGTAGACCCAAGGTCTTTTGATAGCATATATAACTTTGGTGGATTTACAGATGGTGATAGAGCCGTTTTTCTATCAGATCATTTCAAAGCAAAAAAAATATCATTAATAGGTTTTGATTTTAATGCAAATATAGGAAGATATTCTTTTCCTGATAAGAAGAATAAAAACTTAAAAATTAAGAAATTAAAAGTTTGTCAGAATTTAATAGAAAAATTGAAAGAAAAGAATAATGAAATCTATTTTTTACATCCATAATTTTTCCAGTTACTTTAATAAACATTTAAACATTGCACCCACGGAAATATGTCAATCATCGAGGGTTTACTAGTTTTTTTTACAATACTTTTTCTCTACTTTGTAATAGTAATGGTTCTACATAAAAAAGGCATATTAGAAAAATTCAAAATCTCATTATATGGGCCAGCGTTACTACTTAGAACCAGTAAAGGAAAAAAATTCCTTAAAAAGATTGCTAGTAAGAAACGTTTCTGGAAAGCATTTGGAAGTTTTGGAATAGTTTTTTGTTTCTTAATGATGCTTTTTATGGTTTTAATCCTTATATTTCAAGCATGGGCCGTTTTAGGTTTTACCCCTGAACAAAAAGCAGCTATACCAGGCCCTGAAATAGCACTTGTCCTACCAGGTATAAACCCTATTTTACCGCTTGAGTATATTGGTTACATTGTACTTGCTCTAGCAGTAGCTATTATTGTACATGAGTTTTCTCATGGCATACTTACGTTTGTAGCGAAATTAAAAGTTAAATCATTAGGTATTCTATATTTGATTGTGCCAATAGGCGCGTTTTGCGAACCAGATGAGAAACAGCTTAAAAAAGCGCCAACGGTGAAACGTATGCGTGTTTATGCTGTAGGTCCATTGTCTAATTTCGTTGTCGTCCTTATTAGTTTGCTGATTTTCTCTTTTGTTTTTATGTCTGCGGTTCAGCCAGCTGCTGAGGGTATCGGTGTATTGGAGGTTTATGAGGGTTCACCAGCTGATGATATTGGGATAAAAACTGGTGCTATAATTACGTCTGTTAATGGTACTGATCTAACTTCTTTTAAGAGTTTTGAAGAAAAATCAGATAAATATCGGGAAGTGATGAATGGAACTAAAGCTAATACTACTATAACTATATCTTATGTGTATAATCATAAGTCTTATACTAAAGATATTGAATTGGCTAATAGATATGATTACTTTCCCGTTGAGTCCAATAAAGACAAAGGTTATACTGGTATTTATTCACTCATTGGCATTGAAGAAAACCTTGAGATTCTTAAGAATCCTCTTTTTACAGAGTTTCCATATGGTATACTTTTTTTCTATGTTTTGCCATTAATTGGTTATTTTCAGGGATATAACCCAATTGCTGCACCTTTTATAGATTCTTATGTTTTGACGGGTCCTATGAGTTTTTTACCCCCTAGTGTTTTTTGGGGTCTTGTAACAGCTCTTTACTGGATTTTTTGGCTTAATCTTGCTGTAGGTTTATTCAATGTTTTACCAATGATTCCTCTTGATGGTGGTTTCTTATTTAATGATGCTATGGGTTCACTTGTAAAACGCATTAAAAAAGGTATATCTGATGATAAAAAAGATATGATTGTAAAAAGAGTTTCAGTGGTAATTTCTTTACTAATTCTTTTAGCTATAATTTTTCCATTTTTGATTAAATACATTTAAAAAATTCTTTTTTTATTTAGAGCTCTTAATTTTCAATGTTTACTTTACATGGCGTTGGTATTTTTATTCCTGCTTTTCTTAGAGCGCTTTTTGCATGTTCAATGTTATTTTCAAAAGTTTCAAGGGTCATAATAACTTGATCTGGCTCTACTCTCGCGGCTGTTCCAACAGCTTTACCAAAAGCAGCACGCATACCTTGAGAAACACGATCTGCACCTGCCCCCGTTGCTTGTTTATTTTCACGTAATACAACATGTGGGTATAATCTAATCTGTAATCTGTAGTTTGTTGGTCCTACTTTTTTCTCCATGTCTCTGTTAACGGTTATACGAGCCGATTCTAAGGCGTTGTGTCTAATCTGGCATCTTTCGTTTGCAACAAGTGATAGTTTTACAGGGAATCTATCTGTTTTGTTTCCTAGGACAAACTGGGTAATACGTGAAGTGGGTATTCCTCCCATATATTCTTTTCTAGTGGAGGGTTTACCTCTTGTGTATCTGTACATGCTGCCGGGTTTTCGCGCCATTTCTTACACCTTATATCAGTGTTGGTAGGAAAATCGAAATAGATATGTCATTTATAACTCTTTTTACAATGATAATATAATACTTTTTTTATTTAATGTGTTATACCATAACTTTTAAAATGGGTACAGGATTGCCTAAAGTTATCTAAAGGTATGTTTAAGGTGTAAAATAATGACTGAAGATAAGATAGTAATACCTGGGGATCAAGTGTCTACATCTGAAGAGCTTTCGCCAGGAGAAGGAACATTTGAAGAAGATGGAATAATTAGAGCGGCCATAGTTGGAAGATATGTAACAGATAATAAAAACAGAATGGCTACAGTTAAACCTCTTACAAGCGTTCCTGTTTTATTGAACAAAGGCGATATAGTTCTCGCTGAAGTTAATTCCGTTAGATCTAATATGGTTATAGCTGATGTCATACATGTCATAGGTAAGAAAAGAGCTATATCTGGTGATACAAATGGAACTTTGCGCGTATCTGAGATATCAAATGGTTATGTGAAAGATCCGGCTACTGAATACTCCATGGGTGATATTATAAGAGCAAAAGTTACTCAAGTTAAACCAAGTATACAATTAGCTACAAAAGATAAGGATCTTGGCGTTATAAAAGCACTTTGTGGAAAATGTAGGCATCCATTATATCGTAAAGGAAATATGCTTGAATGTAACAATTGCGGTAACAATGAGAGAAGAAGGACTGCGATTGATTATGGAGATTACGATTTAAATAAACTTTAAGAAAAATTATCTAATATTAGGATGGTGTGATAGTTTATGGAACTTAAAAAAATTAAAAAAACAGCTAAAGAACTGGAATTAGAAGTTATAGGAGAAAATGAAACAATACTTAACCCTATCACAGAGGTTTTACTTCAAAATGAGGATGTTGACTATGCTTCATATATGTCTGATCATCCGGAATCAGATAGAAGAAGACTGTATTTAAGAGTTAAAAAAGGTAAACCTGAAGAGATCCTTAAACAAGCTGTAAAAAAACTGGAAGATGAAGTTAAAAATTTCAGTAAAACTTTTGAAGGAAAAACTAAAGGCAAAAAATAGATGAAAGTCTCTGAAGCTGAAAAAAATATAGGTATCGAAACTTTTTTTACACCCTTTGAGGGGCTAGATGGTAAACTACGTTTTTTACCTGAGGATTTTAATGTAAAAGAGATCTCTGTTTATCCAACCGAAGATAAAGAAAGCATATTTACAATTGCTGAGGTTACATCGACTAACTGGGAGACAAATCTCTTAGTTAGAGAATTGTCCAATAGGTTGCATGTTTCTCGTAATAGAATTAGTTTTGCAGGTACTAAGGATAAAAGAGCTAAGACCACCCAGTTGATGTCATTTTATAATATATCTCCTGAAATTTTATCTAAGGTAAAAATTAAGGATGTTGTCATTGAAAGGATTTATCGTTCTAAGTCATCTGTTAAAATTGGTGATCTTGTTGGTAATAAATTTAGAGTTATTATTAGAAAACTTGAGGGCGATATAGAATCAAGTAAAATTCAGAATATTTTATCATATATCCATGAAAAAAAAGGTTTCCCTAACTTTTATGGTATTCAACGTTTTGGTGTTATGAGACCTATTACTCATGTTGTAGGAAGGTATATTGTGAAAGATGATTTTGAGAAAGCGGTTATGACATATGTTGGAAATCCAGTTGAAGGCGAGGATGAGGAGAGCTATACCGTTCGTAGTGAACTTGAGAAAACTCGTGATTTTTCTAAAGCTTTGAAAGTTTATCCTTTTTACTTGAATTTTGAGAGAGCTATTTTAAATAAATTAATAGTGAACCCTGATGATTTTGTTAGTGCTTTAAAAGAACTACCTAGGAATCTCCTAACAATGTTTGTTTACGCTTATCAATCATATCTTTTCAATAAAATTTTAAGTGGACGTATAAACAGAAAAATTCCTTTGAACGAAGCAGTTATTGGGGATATTGTTCTGCCTATTAGGAAAAATGCTATTGATGGAAAAGGCATTCATGTTTCGAAAAATAATGTTCAAAAAGTTAATAAACAGATCTCACAGGGTAAAGCTTTGGTGAGTGGTATTCTATTTGGTGCTGATACGGTTTTCTCTGATGGTGAGATGGGTGAAATAGAGCATCAGGTTATTGATGGAGAAAAAATTGATCCACGTGATTTTATAATACCTGATATTCCTAGGATTTCTAGCTTAGGTTCTAGGCGTCCTTTATTTGCTTATGTTAAAAACCTTGATTTCGAATTAACTAAAGATGATCTTAATGATGGTAAAAATAAGTTGCTTTTAGGATTTGAAATTAGAAAAGGTTGTTATGCAACGTCTCTACTTAGAGAGTTTATGAAAACAAATGATATTAAAAATTACTAGATTATGTTATGATGGAAACCGTTTTAACGGTCTTTTGTCATTAGGATGTTCATCATAACTGGTGAACAAAACGATGATAAAAGCACCGCCGCAAAAATACAGTCCAACTCAAGTTGAGAAAAAAATTCTGAAATTCTGGGAAGATAATAGTATATTTCAAAAATCAATAGATCGGAGGAAAGGATGTAAACATTATGTTTTTTTAGAAGGACCTCCAACTGCTAATGGCCTTCCTCATCCCGGTCATGTTCTTACTCGAGTTATAAAGGATATGATATGTAGATACCAAACTATGAATGGTAAGTATATACTTCGTAAAGCTGGTTGGGATACACATGGTTTACCTGTTGAGATTGAAGTTGAGAAAGAACTTGGTCTTGAAGATAAGCAGGCTGTTGAAAAATATGGTATTAAGAAATTTAATGATCAGTGTAAAAAAAGTGTTTTAAGATATGAAAATGTATGGGTTGAAAATACAAAAAGAATTGGTTTTTGGCTTGATATGAATAATCCATATATTACTTTTAAAAATGAGTATATTGAATCTGTTTGGTGGTCTCTTAAGAAAGCTTGGGAAAAGAAACTTTTGTATAAAGGCCATAAAGTAGTTCCTTATTGTCCGCGTTGTGGAACTGCGCTTTCTGCTCATGAGTTGTCTCAGGGTTATAAAGCTGTTGAGGAACCTTCAATTTTTGTTAAATTTAAACTTAAAAAAGAAGATGCTTATTTTTTAGCATGGACTACAACTCCTTGGACTCTTATTTCAAATGTTGCTCTTGCTGTTCATCCTGACGAACTATATGTAAAAATTCGTTATAATGATCAAACATTGATTCTTGCTGAGGAAAGAGCAAACGTTTTGTTAAAAGATCAAAATTTTGAGTTTTTAGATGGTTTCAAAGGTAAAGAATTAGATGGAGTTGAATATGAACCATTGTTTGATTATGCTAAACCTGAGAAAAAAGCATGGTTTGTAGTTCTTGCTGATTTTGTAACAATGGATGATGGAACAGGTATTGTTCATATTGCTCCTGCGTTTGGTGAGGATGACTATAATGTTGGTAGAAAATATAATCTACCAGTTGTTCAGTTAGTGGAAATGGATGGTACTTTTCCAGATGTTGTTGAGCGTTGGAAGGGACAGTTTGTAAAAGATGCTGATCCAAGTATTATAGAGTATCTTGATAGTTGTGGAAAATTAGAGGGTACTCATGAGTATAAACATGATTATCCTTTTTGCTGGCGATGTGATTCACCACTTTTGTATTATGCGATGGAATCATGGTTTATAGGGATGACACAAGTTCAGGATTCCTTAGTTAATAACAATAATCAGATAAACTGGTATCCAGAACATCTGCAACAAGGTCGTTTTGGAGATTTTATTCGTGATGTAAAAGATTGGGCGTTATCACGTAAAAGATACTGGGGAACCCCGTTACCTATTTGGACATGTACAAATAAAAAATGTAAACATGAGATTTGTGTTGGTAGTATAAAAGAGCTTAAGGAATTAAGTGAATCGTTTCCAGATGATTATGATCTTCATAGGCCATTAGTTGATGAACTATTAATAAAATGTCCTAAGTGTAAATCGTCTATGAAGCGTGAGGAAGAAGTTATTGATTGTTGGTATGATTCTGGTTCTGCGTTTTTTGCTCAGTGGCATTACCCATTTGAAAACAAAGATATATTTAAGGAAAATTTCCCAGTTGATTTCATTAGTGAAGCTCTGGATCAGACTCGAGGATGGTTTTACTCACTTTTGGCTATATCTACATTTATTTTTGATAGACATTCATATAATAATGTTCTAACACTTGGTCTGGTTCTTGATGAGAATAATCAGAAGATGAGTAAAAGTAAGAGAAACTATGTTGACCCGGATGTAATTCTTGATGGTGAGGGAGCGGATGCGATGCGTTGGTATTTATTCTCTGCAAATGCTCCATGGGTGTCTAAACAATTTTATCAGCAAGCTGTAAAAGAAACCCTGGGTAAATTCATTTTAACATTTTGGAATTCTTATAACTTTTTTACAACTTATGCTTCTCTTGATAAGTTTGATCCTAAAAAAGATATTATTTCAGTTGAAAAAAGACAACTTTTAGATAAATGGATACTTAGTAGATTTCATAATACTGTATCTCAAGTTAAAGAATATATGAAAACTTTTGATATTCATAAAGCTTCACGAGCTGTTGATAGTTTTGTAATTGAAGATTTTAGCAATTGGTATCTACGTAGATCTAGGAAACGTCTTTGGGTTGAAGAAAAAACTGATGATAAACTTGCAGGTTATTCCACGATGTATGATATATGTATAGGACTTACGAAGATTTTAGCTCCATTTATTCCATTTATCACTGATGAGATGTATCAAAATTTGAGAATAGATGATATGCCTGAAAGTGTTCATTTATGTGATTATGTAAAACCTGATGAAAAACAGATTAACAAAAAATTAGAAGATGGGATGGAACAAATTAGAGGATTGGTAGAAGTCGGTAGAGCACTTAGATCAAAAATTGGGATTAAGGTTAGATATCCGCTTAGTAATGCTACATTGATCTGTGATAAGAAAACTGAGGATTCAATTAAAGATTTATTGGACTTATTAAATGAAGAGATCAATGTTAAAAAAATAATTTTTGAGAGAGATGCATCTAAGTTTATGACAAAGTCCATACGCCCCAATCATTCCAGTATTGGTAAAAGGTTACATGAAAAAGCAAAAATAGTTCTAAGTAAGATAGAAAAAATGGATAAAAACAAATTATACAATGATTTAAACAAAAATAAGAAAATCATTATTGAATCTGATGGTGAAAAAATAGCTCTTACAAAAGATGATTTTGAAATTATTGAAACTGAAAAAGAACATATCGCTCAAACTCAAACTGAGAAAATCAAATTACTGATAGATACACGTCTTACACCTGAACTTGAAGCTGAGGGTTTTGCTAGGGAGATAGTTAGAAGAATTCAATCTATGAGAAAAGAACTGGACCTTGATGTTGAAGATAAAATTATTACAGAAATTAAAGTTGATTCAGATAAAAAGAAAGCTTTGGAGAAATGGAATAGTTACATCAAAAATGAAACTAGATCTAAAGATATCAACTATGTTGATAAAGCATCGGGTAACCTTGTGAAAAAATGGGATATCGATAAGATTCATGCGGAGATTGGAATTAAAAAATAATGCTGGTTTTTGGGAGCAAATTTATTTTATATAGTTTGTTTATGGTGTTTAACTTATGATCTGTCTTGGTATAGAGGGAACTGCCCATTCTATTGGTGTGGGTGTTGTAGAAGAAGTTGACCATAAATGCAAGGTTCTTTCTAATGTTATTAAGACTTATAAACCTGAGACTGGCGGTATTCATCCTCGTGAGGCTGCCAATCATCATGCTAGTATTATTGCTGATGTTATTAAGGAGTCTGTTGAAAAATCACAGGTTGATTTTGGCGATTTTGATCTTGTATCTTTTTCTAGGGGTCCTGGTCTTGGTCCTTGTCTTAGGACTGCTGCTACAGCGGCTCGTGCTCTATCTCTTTCTCTTGATAAGCCTATTATGGGTGTTAATCATTGTGTTGCTCATCTTGAGATTGGTAGTGGGACGCTTGATGGTTGTAGCGATCCTGTACTTTTGTATACCTCTGGTGCTAATACTCAGGTTATTGCTTTTGCTGAGGGTCGTTATCGTGTTTTTGGTGAAACACTTGATATTGGTATTGGAAACTGTTTGGATAAATTTGGTAGAACAGTTGATCTTGATTTCCCGTGTGGCCCGAAGATTGAGGAGTTAGCTAAAAAGGGTAAAGATTATTTGGAGCTACCGTACTCGATTAAGGGTATGGATATTGCTTTTTCAGGACTTCTAACTGCGGCTGAGCAGTATTATAATAATGGTGAAAAGTTGGAGGATGTTTGTTATTCTATTCAGGAAACTGCTTTTGCGGCTCTTACTGAAGTTACTGAGCGTGCCATGGCTCATACTGAGAAAGATGAGGTTTTGCTTGGTGGAGGTGTTGCTAGTAACAAACGTTTGCAGAATATGATAAAAACTATGGCAAATGAGCGTGCTGCATCTTTTTATGTTCCTCGTAAGGATTTATGTATTGATAATGGAGCTATGATAGCATGGCTTGGCGTCCTTATGTATAATAGTGGTATTCGGATGAAAGTTGAGGATAGCTTTATTGATCAGCGTTTTAGGACTGATATGGTGGATGTGACCTGGCGTGAGTGATAAAAAAATAATTTACAAGGGTGCTGAGGCAGAGATATGCGTCTCAGATTACATGGGTTTAGATGTAGTGCAGAAAAGACGAATACCTAAATCGTATCGTATAAAAAGTATCGATAATCGTTTAATAACAATGCGTACAAAAGAAGAATCTAAGCTTATTAGTGAAGCACGTTTATATGGTGTATCTGTACCGATTATTTATGATGTGGATCTTAATGACGGTGTTATTACTATGGAATACTTGAAGGGTAAAAGGGTAAAAGATGTATTAAACAACCTTAGTGAAGATGAGCGTCGATCTCTTTGTATAAAAATTGGTGAAAGCATTGCTAGATTCCATAATAATGATATAATACATGGTGACATCACCACTTCCAACATGATACTATCAGGTAATCGTGTTCATTTCATTGATTTTGGTCTTGGTGAAAAAAACAGTGAGATTGAGGCAAAAGGTGTTGATTTACATGTTCTCATGGAGGCTATAGAGTCAACACATTCGAAATATTCTAATTGTTTTGAATACGTACTGGAAGGTTATAAAAAAGTGTTGAAAGATGATGCAAATCTTGTCATTAAAAAAATTGAGGAGATTGTTAGAAGAGGGAGATATCGATGAAAACTTTGTATTTCATTACAGGTAACAATGGTAAAGTTTTAGAAGCAAAAAACAAGTTTTCACAATTTGATATAGAGATAGTTCAAAAAGATCTAGGATATCCTGAGATACAATCAGATGCTCTCGAGGAAGTGGCTCTTTATGGTGTGGAACAAATTCGAAAAAGATTTGATCAACCATTTTTTCTAGAGGATGCTGGTCTTTTTATAGACATCTTAGAAGGTTTTCCTGGTGTGTTTTCTTCTTATGTTTTTCATACAATTGGTTGTAAAGGAATCCTCAAACTTATGAAAGAAACGGATGATAACAGTAGAAAAGCTGTTTTCAAATCAGTTTATGCCTATTCATTACCAGGTAGTAAACCTCTTTTGTTTGTTGGTGAATGTTTTGGTAAAATATCAAACAAAGAAATTGGAGAAAATGGTTTTGGTTATGATCCTGTTTTTATACCTGATGGTTCTAGTAAAACGTTTGGTCAGATGAAAGTGGATGAAAAAAACCGTTTTTCACATAGAGGAAAATCTTTACAAAAATTGATAGATTATCTTGAAAAATAATTTTTTTTAGTATACGAGGAAAAAAGTTTTATATATGCAAAACTAGTTTTATAAATGGGGGAGTCTGGATAAGGATTCTATGGGCGCATCCCATCCCATTCCTTCTTTTCTCCAGGCTTCTCTAAAATAACTCTTTTCGCATAGATTTTATAAATAAATAGTTGTTTTATTTTTGCAAGAGGATGGGAATGAAGAAACAGCTATTCTTGATTATTACAATTATATTTACAATAATACTTTTTAATGGTTGTTTTGAAGACGAAGTAAAAACTGAGTCCGAAAAGTTCGTGGGGACATGGACGACTGAAGATTCAGAGATTGAAAAATTTGTTTTTTACTCTAACGGGACTTGTTTACTTAAAACATATGGTCTAAAGGGAACTTATAATGTTACAGATGATGGGTATCTAATTGTTTATCAAAAAAATCCTTCTAGAACATATACTTATAGTTATAGGTTTGGCAATAATAATCAGAAGCTTACTCTGTCTGATCAGGATACATATAATACTTGGGTTTTTAGAAAAAAATAAAACTTTTTATTTCCGGGTTAACCCAATTTCTGCTAGCTTTTCGGGTAGGTAAGTATCAGTAACGTAGTCAAGACCATATTTAGCTAGTGCCTGTTGTTCTGATTTCTTTCCGAGTTTAAGCTGTAGTTTAATTTCCCCTTTCCAAAATGAATCTTGGAATCTTGGATCTGTTAACTCGCTTTTTAGAGCGTTAATATCTTCCTTTGTTAGGTCATCTGTCGGTAGTTCATAGTTTTCGATATCTGAGGGGGTGACGCCTAGATATTGAGCTGCTGGTGTGGCTAGGTACTCTGAGATGTGAGCTGTTTTAATAGCACCATATGCTACGCTCGCGTAGATACGGTAGCTCCATGGGTCGCAATCTGTGAACACTATAACTGGTAGGTTTTTTTCATCGCTAAGTCTTTTGATGAATCTTCTGGTTGATCTAGCTGGTTGACCTTTTAAGTGTACAAGTATTGCTCGGTTGGATGTATCAAAACCATTCTCTGCAAGACGGTCGAACATACCACCTGTTTCGATGGCTACTATGAAATCTGCATCTATGCCTTTGAATGTTATTTTTTCAGGTTCAACATTATATGGTATGGAGTAACCCGCGTCACCTACATCGTCTTGGCAATGAATTTTTTTCTTAGTGTTATTTCTTGTCATCTCTTCGATGGTGATGTTACCAATTACTCTTGCCCCATCTTCTTCGGGTCTTAGTTTAAAATCTTCCCTCATACAGCTTGTTATAACTTCTAGATCCTCTGCTAGGAGGTTTGATTCATTTTGAGAGTGAAACTTTGCGAGATCCCATCCCTCAGAGATATAGTACATCTCTCTAAGTGTTGATGATTTTTTTACTTTTATCATTTCTTTTATGAAATCAGCCATGTACATGGTGCGTAGGAGCATGTATGCTCCATCTAATGATTTTGCAGATCTCTCTATAGTGTTTTTACCGTATTTCCAAACGTTTAGTTTTCCATCGAATTTTATATTGGATTTAGTACGAGTTGGTAACTGTAAAAATGGCACATCTGTTTTTTGGAAATCATCATATATCTTCGCAGCGAGAGAATCAATCTTATTAATCACATGGCTATAGTCTTTATCAATCATATTTTTTAGTCCCCCTCCCATTTATCGGCTCCTATAACAAAAGTTGGATTTATATTCTCTACATATAAATCGTTTTCATCAAAATCTCCTTTTTCAAGACCCGCGAGTTCAAAAGATACATCAACTTTACTAGCGGGAGGGATCGTTCCAAGATTCCATTTAATATAGTTATCCGCTATCTTAGTTGGTTTAGGCTCAACAGATCCAACCACAGCCTCCTGAGGTATCAAAGCATAAAGGTTAAATTTTTGGGGATTATGTTTATAGTTAACCACCATGATTTTACTCTTAGTTATGTTACCGCCACTACCACTAGTGCTTTCTTCATCAGGGATAATAGTTGTCTGAACTGTTTGCCTTGAAATTTTTTCATATTCTATTAAATCCTCAATCCATACAACATCCATAATCTTAGTGATAACAGCTTCTAATGAAGGTACGGGTTTATCAATCATATTTGCAGATTTCTTAGCTATCTCAGGCAGAATCTTAGTTATAAGATCAAATTTCTCACGGGTTTTTTTACGTCTAACTTTTTTATGAATATGGTGTTGAACTTTTCGGGCACATTCACGGAAAGCAAGTTTAATTTCATTCTCAATCTCTGAGACATCCGCAATTGCTTCTTTACTCTCAGATGTAAAAGGAATCTGAGTAGAAGATACATGAGTTAAAAAAATCGCTGGACCTGAGGGCATACCTTTACCAGATGGCTGTTCAAGTCCATAACGTCTCCAATCAATAGAAGAAATAGCAGAAGTGATTACACAACCACCCTGCTGGTATAACAATGGTACGCGATTAGCAAAACGCATAAGCTGCACAGGGCTATCTCTTGGTAACTTACCGCCATAGACAAGACCTACCTCAATCTGAAAAGGATTACCCGAATAAACAGATGGTGGCCTAGAAGCGGTAATTATAAACTCCGGTGAAATCTCTTTTGTCTCATGTTTCAAACTACGTCTAATCAGGGTCTCACTAATCGGCGATAGACAATCAGTTGATGGAGCCATTATCTTTACTTTTTTAAAAGCTCTATGAAGTGAAAGGAATTCTTCACGTTTCATCTCTTTTGGGTTAAGATTTTTATCAAGACCTGCTTTTTCACAAACTGAGTTTGTAGTCCTATCACCCATACTGCTAAACTCTGTTTTAAGAAACGATGAAAGTTTACGTGCTTTAGTGTTTTTAGCCATTTTAATAAGAGTACCAAGCTCAACGCCATATGGATGCGGTTTTATTTCACTAGATTTTTTAGGCATAGCCTCTGCAGTTCTTTCAAAAAAATGTTCCTCTCCCTCTGCATCTTTGTATATTATTTGGGCATGAGGGTTTACTATGGATGTGCTTTGTAAGTAATCATAGACGAAACGTTTACCACGTTTATAATCTGCGATAATACTTATCTCAATCCTTGTACCAGATTGTTTATCCCAATGAATTGTTTCACGACTTATGACTTCTGCACGATTCTTGTTTGTATCGATAGCTAACTCCATTACCACCGCAGGTCGATCCTCTTGTACTTTTGATATAATCTTAGCATGTTTACCAGTAGTTAACTGGCCATATAGTACTACTGCTGAGATTCCTATTCCTTGTTGCCCTCGGCTCTGTCTTATAGCATGAAAACGAGAACCATATAATAATCTTCCAAAAATATGAGGTATCTGTTTTTTTACAATACCTGGGCCGTTATCCTCAACTATGATTTTACATTCTCCATCTTCATGGTTTTTTACTTCAACATATATATCAGGTAAAATATTTACTTCTTCACAGGAATCAAGGCTGTTGTCCACTCCTTCTTTTATACTTGTAACAATTGCCCTAGTTGGATTCCCGAAACCGAGTATGTGTTTATTTCGTTCGAAGAACTCTGCTACAGATATTTCTTTTTGTTTTTTAGCTAAGTCATGTGCGGTTATTTTAGTCAAAACTCCGCCCTCCTAAAATGGGAGAAACTATGCACCCAGGTTATGTAATGGAGATACTAATTATAAAATTATTCATTTCAAATCCATCCTTATTTTAGAAATTAGAAAAAGATATATAGTGTATCTTTAATCCCAAACTTAGCAACTATATATTGTATATATGAGTATATAGACGTTTGTGGGAGGAAAGAAATTTGAGAAAAATATTTGTTTCGCTAGTAAGTATAGCTTTGCTAGTAGGGTTTTTAAGCGGGTGTATAGAAACAGAAGAAACAGAAACAAAGAATAAATTACCAAAAGCAATTTTTTCAGTGCCAATAAATACCGATGTCAACTCTGAAATTGAGTTCACAGATAGCTCTACAGATAAAGATGGTACTATCTCGGAATGGTATTGGGATTTTGGTGATGGCACGAATTCTACAGATCAAAATCCAACACATACTTACTCTTTAAATGGTACTTACACGGTTAAATTAACAATTACAGATAATGAGGGTGCAGAAGACACTGAAGAGATAGACTTGTTAATAACTTTGATGGATATAGTTGAAACAGCAGCTTATTCAGGATTCGATACTTTAGCAAATGCTTTAACAGCTGCTAATCTAGTTACTACATTACAAGGTGAGGGACCATTTACCGTTTTCGCTCCAACAAATGAATCTTTTGCAGCATTGAACCAAACTTGGCTAACAAATCTAATAAATAACATAACAAATTTAACAAAAGTACTCACCTATCATGTATTGCTCGCAGAAGTAATAGCAGCGGATATCACTGATGGTCTCGAGGCTCTAACTGTTGAGGGTACAAATATAACATTTGCTATAGATGGTTCCAATGTTACGATTAATAATGTTGCAAATATAACACAAACAGATATAGAATGTAGTAATGGTTACATACATGTAATTGACGCGGTTCTAGTACCTGAATCAGTTGAAGGGCCATAAAAAGCAATATTTGGCGTTTATTAAAATACGCCAATTCATTTTTTTTCATAAATCAGAAAAATATAAGTTTTTTCTGCTAATTCATTTTATTAAAATTCGGATAGAAAGTTTATGAAACGTAAAATCCTCATATCTTCACTAGTTTTTATTCTGATTACGAGTGTTTTTGTTAGTTTGGGGGCGTGTAAAGAAACGAATAGTGGTATTTTTTATGTTGGTGGTATCGGTAATGGAAATTATAGTAATATTCAAGAAGCTATAACTCTAGCTAGCTCCGGTGATACAATTTTGGTTTATAATGGAACATATTACCAGAATATTGTTATAAATAAATCTATAAACTTAGAAGGTCAAGATAAGAATAACACAGTTATCGATGGACAAGATAATTCTTATGTTGTTCTAATAAATTGTTCTATGGCTAAAATAAGTGGTTTTACAATTCAAAACAGTGTGTTTGGCATATTTATCAGTGGATCTAACATTTTATCTGAGAATACTATAACTTCTAACATTGTAAAATGTAATATTAATGGCATATATTTACAGCGTTCATCCTATGGAAATATTGTTTCTAAAAACATTGTTACATATAACGCAGAGGGCATTCGTCTTTATAATTCATCTAATAACACGATTATTAATAACACTATTGAGGATAATGTTGCAAAGGGTTTAATGTTATGGGAGCGATCTGAAAATAATTTAATATCTGGTAATAATATAGCTTATAACTCAAATGGTGTTTTTTTAAAGAGGTGGTCCAACAATAACTCTATAAAAAATAATAATATCATAAATAACGAAGGTATTGGTATCTCTCTAGATTTTTCATCTCATAATGATATCCAAAGTAATGTTGTATCTTATAATGATAAAGGTATTAACTTTGGTAATTCAAATAAAAATAACTTGGCAGATAATTTAATTGAAAATAATACTAGATATGGAATTTATTTGAGTGGTTCTGATAATAACTTTATATCTGAGGATAATTATTTTTTAAACAATGGTCAGGATATTTTAGAAAAATCTCCTCCTCCAAAAATTAAGATTCCTGGTTTTGAATTAATATTGCTATTTGTTGCTATATGTGTATTTTTATTTTTTAAAAGAAAATCATGAATATCTTCTCTATGATTTTTTCTTTTTTTTTTAGCTTAATATGGCTCCACAACTTGGACAAAATTTTGGTTTTCCTAGTATCTTTTTTTTACAACTTTTACAGATTGTGTAAAGTTTTTCTCCACAGTTACTACAAAAATCAGGTTTTCCCTCAATTCTAGATTTACATTTAGGGCAGAATTCAAAGTTTTTTAGATCTGCTCCGCAGTAAGGGCATGTTCTATCGCTAAATGTGACATTTTTTCCACAATTATAGCATTTCTTCATTTCCTCTCCGTGTTTTTAAATCTTCTTCTGTTTATCCATTATTTTTACGCTATTAAACTTTTCTAAAACATCTTTGTAACATATTTACTTTTAATAAAGGTTTTTTTTAATAAATGTTTCATAAAATATGTTTTTTTGAAATTTATATGCGAAATTATAAATACTATGAATTAGAAACATTTCTTGGTAAGGTAAAATGCAGAAGTTTTTAAAAAATAATGCAGATCGTCTTGGGGATGATGACTTTGGTGTTTTAATGTGGAAGTTGGAATCTATAGAGAAATTCTTTCCATGTTTTAACACGATGATAAAACAAAAATAGTAAAGTATATCCTCCTAATATTTAAAAATCCGAGTGTATATGTTTTTTTTATTAGTTAAAATTACTAAGAAAATATTTGAAAAATATATAGAATATTTATATTACATTTTTATAAGAGAATCTTAATCACTTTTTTGGTGAACTCATGAATTACGTTATAGTTTATTGGTCAAGATATGGTAACGGTAAAAAGATTGTAGATTATCTTGAAGATAAATTAAAAACTAAAAAGGTAGAGGTAAATGTTATAAAAACTGTTAATGCAGATCCAACTTCAATGCCAGCGGCTGATGTATATGTGTTTTCTGCACCAGCGGAGGCATTCAATCTTCAGAGAAATATGAGGTCTTTCATGAAGAAGCTTAAAGGCATGGATGGTAAGAAATACGGAATAATAAATACTCATGGAATGGATAGAAACTGGCTTGGTAAGATGGAAAAACTACTTAATAAAAAGAACATGGAAAAGGTTGCTAGTGTTGATTTCAAGGTTGGTAAAGAGGCTAACACTGGGAACGGTCTAATGGATGGCTGGGAAGCGAAAGTAGATGAGTTCGCTGGAAAGATATAACATTCTATTGTTAGTTAATAACTTTTATATCCATTTTTTATGTTTAAAATATCCTAGTAATGTGAATCCGACTATAATTATGATAACCCAGATAGCAGGATATGCCCATGGAATCGACAGTTCCGGCATATGCTTGAAATTCATACCATAAACACCTACGATAAAAGTAAGTGGAATAAAAATAGCTGCAAAAATAGTAAGAACCTTCATAACCTCGTTCATCTTGTTACTAATACTGCTCATATAGATATCAAGCATACCTGAGATCATATCTCTGTACGTTTCAATTGTATCAATAACTTGTATTGTATGATCATAGAGATCTCTTAGGTAGATATATGTAGATTTTTTAACTAGTTTCGAGTCTTCTCTTAATAAACCATTTAAGACCTCTCTCAATGGCCATACTGATTTTCTTAAATAAATCATGTCGCGTTTCAATTTATAGATGTGTTGTAAAGTTTCAGGATTGGGATTTGATATTATATCTTGTTGCATACTTTCAATTTTTTCACCAATCTTTTCTAGGATTGTAAAATAATTATCAACAATAGCGTCAATGAGGGTGTATGCAAGATAATCTGCGCCCATCTTTCTTATTCGCCCCTTAGATCCTCTGATACGATCTCTTACATGATCAAATACATCTCCGATTGTTTCTTGAAATGATATAACAAAATTATTTCCAAGAATAAGGCTAACTTGTTCGCTGTGGATTTCATTGGTTTTATCATTCGCATAAAGCATTTTTAAAACAAAGAAAATGTATTTTTCGTAGTCTTCCATTTTTGGACGCTGATCCGTGTTAAGGATATCTTCCATAACAAGAGGATGTATGTCAAAACACTTACCAAGTTTTTCAATTATATCGATTTCATGAAGGCCATCTACATTAATCCATGAAATAGTAGGTTTACGTTTTAATATAAAACAATCTTCTACCTTTTTGGTTTCCCCTTCATCATATTTTCCTATGTTATAGTCCATAACTGAGATTCTTACTTTATCCGTCTTTTTTTCTCCAATATGGACTAAAGCACCTGGTGGAAGTCCTTTACTTTTAGAAGTTTTTTTTATTA
>Ga0272441_10003454_pt1 | contig 30005 bp, 21 predicted proteins | sample SSMProp6N_FD_193582 | JGI IMG/M metagenome (GOLD analysis project Ga0272441, IMG submission 193582) | Marine sediment archaeal communities from Little Sippewissett salt marsh, Falmouth, MA, United States - SSM-Prop-6N | ecosystem: Environmental > Aquatic > Marine > Wetlands > Sediment ... | reverse complement strand
TGGCCAAACAACAACAGAGAGCTTAAGAGCCGATAACTCGCGGCCCCCCTAGGGGGGCCCAGGTATGAGACCTAGACTAGATGGAAGACTACCAGGAAAAAATGTGCGAAAGATTCTTGACACTACCCCCGAAGAAGAACATGGTGTCTTGATTTATAAAATCACTCCCGTTGAAGGTTGCAGTGAGGTAGAACTCAGATATTACAAGAATATCAAAGTAGTAGACATTTATGCTTGTTGGAGCTAAATGACAAGGAAGAAATTAACAAACAAATCGAAAAACCAGCATGGGCTGGTTCGACAAGCTCACCACGCGAGGAGCCCATCCTACCATTTGCGCGAAAGCATATCACCCATCCACCTAAGAAGGTATGGCCAATGAATGATACTGAACAAATGGATTTTCTTTACGAATTATTCGATGCCTCTTTGCCTCGGCTGGGACCTGGTGGTGAGAGTTCGACCAAGAAAGCGCTGGACATGCTGCTTTCGGCAAGGGCGGAACAAAAGGATAAATCGGTTCCCAAGAAGCTCAGGATACTTGATATCGGCTGTGGTAACGGTGCCCAGACCATTGAATTGGCTAAAAATATTGACGGGACAATAATGGCGGTGGACAACCATCAGCCGTACTTGAATGAGCTGCAGCGTCGTGCTAAAGCCGAGGGTGTTTCGAAAAGGATACAGCCCTCCCTGAAAGATATGCGCGATCTGGGGCTGCCTGAGTGTTCATTCGATCTGATCTGGTCTGAGGCTGCCCTTTATAACATGGGATTCAGGGAGGGATTGGCAAGATGTCGCTTGTTACTGGTTCCCGGCGGATTTTTAGGAGTGAGCGAGCTTTGTTGGTTGCGTCCGGATCCACCGGTGGAGTGTCAAGTTTATTTTGCTAACGAGTATCCTGCTATGAAGGATATTGATACGAATTTATCAATCATACAAAGCACCGGCTACAAAGTAGTCGGCCATTTCACTCTGCCGGAATCAGACTGGTGGGAGTCATATTACCATCCACTGGAAGATCGGCTGCAATCATTGCGTAAGAAGTATGTCACAGATACTGAGCGGCTCGCTATGATCGATTCTGTCTGTTTGGAGATCGATATTTGTCGCAAGTACTTGGGCTACTATGGATACATTTTTTTTATGATGCAATGCAGTCGATAATAAAAGTACCGCCTGAGCTAAAAGTTCATCCTGCCGGCTGTAATTGTTGATGCTTTACATAAATTGTGCGAAAACATGCCACCCATTTTTAACACAAATATTATCATTTTACCTAAATCAAAATATTCCGAATTGTTCATATCTTTATCGATTCTATTTCAAAACGTAGCGTTAGGGGTAAGCCCGAAAGTTATTAAAAATCAGCTCTTGTCTTCCCAAGATCCTTTCATACAATTATATCAGAATATTTAACAAGCAAAAGTGCAAAAGAGCACTACAGGAAAGGAAAAAATATTAACAAGGAGGATTTATGAAAGTTGCGATAGTATATAATCGCGATTCCAAGAATGTAATAAACCTGTTTGGGATACCGAACCGGGAAAAGATCGGGAGAAAAACGATCGAACGAATTACCGATGCCTTAAGGGCAGGCAAGCATCAGGTAAAGGCTTTTGAAGGAGACAAGGATCTGGTGGACCGCCTGGAGGAGTTTATGCCGCGGGTGGTCAAGGGAGAACGTCCGGGGCTGGTTTTCAATATATCATACGGCATTCAGGGCCAGGCGCGTTATACCCATGTGCCCAGCATACTGGAGATGGTGGGAGTTCCTTACGTCGGTTCGGGTCCGCTGGCGCACGGGTTAGCCTTGGACAAGGTGGTGGCCAAGATGATTTTCCGACAGCATGGGCTGCCGACGCCGGACTTTGCGGTTTTGAATTCCTGGGATATGGAACTGCCGGAACTGAACTACCCAATGATCGTTAAACCCAAGAATGAATCGGTATCTTTCGGTCTGAAGATAGTTCATAACGAAGATGAACTGCGGGAAGCGGCCAAGATTATTTTTGCTGAGTTTCAACAGGCGGTTCTGGTGGAGCAATATATAGAGGGACGGGAAATCAACGTAGGCCTGATCGGCAACAATCCGCCGGAGGCCTTTCCTCCGGTGGAGCTAAAGTTCAGCTCCGATGGACCGCAGATTTATACGTATGAAGATAAAACCCGCCGCTCCGGTCGAGAGATAGGATTCGAATGTCCGGCCCCGATCAGTAAGGAACTCAGCCAAAAAGCAGTCGAAACAGCCCGAAATGCATTTCAGGTACTTGGTTGTTATGATTGCTGCCGGGTGGATATGCGGCTGGATGCCCAGGGGAATATTTATATATTGGAAGTGAATAGTCTGCCTAGTCTGGGCGAACATGGTTCTTACCTGGTGGGTGCGGCCCAGGTGGGTCTGGATTTCACGGCGGTGATAAACCGGCTGGTCGAGGTGGCCAGCGCCCGATATTTTGGTACACCCAGACCACTGAAAATCGATTTGAAGAACGCTGACTCCGGGGAACTGATGCTGGCGTTTTTGTCCGAACGTCGGGATCAAATAGAAAAAAGGTTAGAAAACTGGACGCGGCTGCGCAGCCGTACGCACGATCCGGTGGGTCTGCAGGAAGCGGTGCATAAACTCAAAGACAGTTTTGAGACAATCGGCCTGCAACAGGTTGATGAATTTACGGATGATAGGGTGGTTTGGACGTGGCAGACACGGGCCGGGCTGCAGGACGGAACTGTTTTTATCGGTCATCTGGATATTCCATTGGGCCGGGATGTGCCCACTCAGGAATTTCGCCGCGACCCGGAATGGCTTTATGGCGAAGGTTTGGGGCTTTCCAGAGCACCATTAGTGATGCTGGAATTTGTTTTGAGGGGACTAAAGCACATTCGCCGGCTTCAACGGTTGCCGATTGGGGTGATGTATTTCACCGATGAAGGGCGGGATAACAAATATAGTGCAGAAATGATTCAGAAGGTTGCAGCGCAGGCGAAGCAGGTTCTGGTTTTACGTCCGGGTAATCCGGCAAACAAGATCATTACTCAGCGACGTGGACAAAGGAAATATCGCCTTCAAGTTGAAACATCTCCCAAGCGGCTGGGTAAAGTTACCAGGCAGCCCGACGCTCTGCACTGGCTGTGCGTGAAGCTGGAGGAATTGGTAAAACTATCCTCGCGCAAAGATCGAATTGCACTTGCAGCTAAAGATATACAAACCGATGCCTTTCCATTGCTTTTACCACATCGGGCCCAAGTGACTCTATTGGTCAGTTATATCGAGGACAAACTTGTCGCGCAACTGGAAGAAAAGATGCGCGAGGTTCTGGGCAAGGATTCGGTCCGCTGGGAATTAGAACAAATCTCCGATCGTCCGGCTATGAAGACCCGTCCGGAAAATCGTGATTTACTCCGGATTTTGGGTGAAGTTGCTTCACACTGGGATATTCCTCTGGAGGATGAATCATCACTCTGGCCGAGTGTGGCGGGGCTGGTGCCGCAATCCACAGCCGTATTGTGTGGGATCGGGCCGGTGGCTCAACACCTTTATACTCCCCAGGAAGCCGTCCAACGTATCAGCATTATGCAGCGCACGTTGTTGCTGGCTGAATTTCTGGTAAGACAGCTTACAGGACTAAACCATAATGAAAAATCACAACCCGGATAAACTTGACGCAGAATTTTTAGATTCGGATTTACACTCTGGGCAATTGCCTATACCCCATCGTTTTTCAGTTTCTAGTGAGGGTATTATCTCTACGCAGCATTATCTGGCAACGCAGGCCGGGGTTCAGATGCTGCAAGCGGGAGGTAACGCAATTGATGCTGCTGTAGCGGCGGCCTGGGCGCTGGGAGTATGCGAGCCGGCCGCCTCCGGACTGGGCGGGCAGACGATGATGCTCATTCATCTGGCCAAAACCAGGCGAACCTTTGCCCTGGATGGTTCATCGCGAGCACCGAATTTAACCTCGCGGGCCACCTTTTCACCTTCGGATTATCTACGAGGCTATAAAGCCACCACGGTGCCGAGCACTCCGGCGGTTTTAAGCTACGCTCTGGACAAGTATGGCACCATGAAATTAGATCAGGTATTAGCTCCGGTAATCCAACTTGCCGAAGAAGGATATCGCGTCACCGAATTGCAACGACGACTTACCCGGCGTCAACGTAAACATCTGCGCGCGGGTACGGCGGCGGCGTTTTTCCTCAAGGATGGTAAACGTACTTATAAAGTGGGTGAGCTCTTTCGTCAACCGGTGTTGGCCCAGACTTTGAAAACAATTGCAGCAAAGGGTGTGAAGGAATTTTATACTGGCAAGATTGCCAAGCTGATTCACCTGGACATGATTCGTAATGGAGGCCTGATCCGTCTGGACGATTTGGCCCAGAGACCTCGTCCGATCGAACGTCGGCCGGTAACCTGCCATTTTGATGGCACCAGGGTGTTTACCTTTCCGCCGCCGGGCGCCGGCCGCTGCCTCATTGAGATGCTCAACATGATCAGTCACTTTCCGGTCAAAAGCCGCAATCCCGACACGCCCCAGGGGGCACTACGGTTGGCGCATGTCATACAGCAGGCGTTTCGTGACCGCGGCGACCGTCCTTTCGAACCTAATTATTACGCCCAGGTTTCCAGCAAGCGTATGTTGAGTGTGGAATATGGTGCACGAATTGCCCGACAAATCCGCAAAAAGATTCGGACCTCAGGAGAAACCACTCACCTTTCGGTGATGGATCGTTGGGGCAATGTGGTGGCCTTAACGCAATCCATCGAACGCGTCTATGGAGCATGTGCGGTTACCCCGGAGCTTGGTTTTTTATACAATAATTACATGATGGCCTACGAGAGGGAAAATATCCGGCACCCCTACTATTTACGACCGAATGCGGTTCCGTGGGCGAGCGTGGCGCCCACCATAATATTTCGAGGCCACAAGCCGTGGCTGGCAATTGGTTCTCCCGGCAGCGAGCGGATAGTATCATCGATTTTGCAGGTATTGCTGCGTCTGGGGCGTCAATCCGCCTACGAAGCCGTGGATGCTCCCCGTCTTCACTGTTCCCTGGAAGGTAAGGTTTCGCTGGAAGCCGCACGGATGCGCGACGACATCCCTAAGTTATTGGAAAAACACGGTTTTTTGATTGACGAACGAGAACCGTATTCGTTTTATCTGGGATGTGTACAGTTAGTAATGCGAGAAGGTAACGAATTTCTCGGGGTAGCAGATCCGCGCAGAGACGGATCATCTGGAGGGCCATACGGATGAAGCTGCCGCTTATAATCTCGGTAGCTCATGCGGGGCTGGAGATACCGTCGGAGGTGCAGGAATATTGTATTTTGTCTGCGGACCAGATCCTGCGAGATAGTGACGAGGGAGCAGGTAAGATTTATGACCTGCGCTGTGAAGTTAGCCAATTTGTAACTACTTCGATAGCCCGGGCGATAGTAGATATGAACCGGGCCCCTGATGATCGTCGTGAGGACGGTGTGGTCAAGACCCATACCTGCTGGACTATACCGGTGTATCGGGCCCCTCTGCCCGAAGGTGTCATCCAAACTTTGCTTGCCAAGTATTACCAACCCTATCATAATAGACTATCAAAATTATCTCAGGAGGTTTTATTCGGAATTGACTGTCATACGATGGCAGGGGTGGGGCCGCCGCACGGGCCGGATGAGGGGCAGAAAAGACCCCATATCTGTCTGAGCAATGCCGAGGGGAGCTGTTCTCAAGTGCAGTTGGAGTGTTTGGCGGGTTGCCTGGAAGAACAATTCGGATTTGCACCGGCGCTTAACAAACCCTTCCGAGGTGGTTATATTATTCGCTCCCACGCTGGTGAGTTGCCCTGGGTGCAATTGGAATTATCCAGATCACCCTTTTGTTCCCTTGATCAAAAACATTTGGGTGTCCTGGAAGCCTTAAAGAATTTCTGTAGGTTTCTTTAGTTAAGTAATGGCAATGCTATAAATCTCTTTTATAAATGGCGGTTGATAATCATGGTCAGTTATATCTTTTCTAAGTTCGGTATGAAAATTGGTAAGAATTTCCTGCCGGTATTGATACTGCTTTGGGTAATGTGTTTTCCCGGGCACCTCCTGGGGCAAACCGAAACAGTACCCGAGAAAGCAACGGAAATAGTTTCTAACTTGAGCCTGTCTGCGGACTCTCCTCCGGTGGCTTTTCAGGATCGTATTAAGCAACTGGCGGAAGACAAAAACATGGCCGAGGAGGCCCGCAAGCAACTTAAAGAGATTTATGAGGGGTGTTTACAGCAAGCGAATCTAATTATCCAATATGAGCAATCCTATCTGGAATTTAAGAACGAGCGGGAGGGAGCCCCGGAACTTTTAGAGAAAGTTAAAACGGAATTATCCCAGCCGGCGGAGGATGTTCTGCCGGCAGCTGCGGGTAAGCCGCTTACGGAGATGGAAAGCCAACTGGCGCAGACCGAAGCGGCCTGGACCAAGGCCAAGGAGGAGTTGGCGAAGCTGGAGAACGAGCCCAAGCGGCGTTCGGAGAGGCGAACGGAAATACCGCGGGAAATTGCCGCCGCTAAGGAGCAAATTGAAAAAATCAACACCCAAGTGGCTCAACCGGCACCGGCCCAGGAAATGGCCGAGTTTAATCAGGGAAGAAAAATCCTGCTGCAAATAACCCAGAAGGCCTGGGAGAAAAGAATCAAGGCCTTACAGGAAGAGGCGCTCAGCTATGAGGCACGGGGGGCTTTGGTGGTGTCACGGCGGGATCTGGCGGCGCGGAAGGTCAGCCAGAATGAGAAACTAGTGCAGTTTTGGCAGGGGGCGGTGAACCAAGAAAAGAAGCTCAAAGCAGAGCAGGCGGTTCAGCAAGCCCAGCAAGCGGCTCAGGCAGCAGTGCACGACGATCCGGTTATCAAACAGATCACGGCAGTCAACTCAGATCTGGCTCAGCGTCAAAGCAAGCTGGTTGATCAGATAACCAAGACCTCGCGGCAGTTAAAAAGTATGGAGAAGGAGCTAAACGATTACACCACAGATTTTGTAAGGTCACAGGAGCGGGTAAGAGCGGCGGGTTTGACCGATGTGATCGGGCTGCTGCTGCTGGGCAAACGTAACGATCTGCCCGATATTCGAGTTCTCCGGAAAAACCTCAGTAACCGGGTTGGGGATATCTCCCAGGCTCAATTGGAATTAATCCAGTTGGATGAGCAATGGTCGGAGTTAGCTGATCCGGAAAAGAAGATTGCCGAGATCATGTCTCAGGTGGGAGAGAAACCAAGCGCACCAGAAAGAGAGGAGATTGCTTTAAAAGCGAAGGAATTACTCCGCGCCCGCAAAAATATTCTTGAGGCACTTATTACCCTGTACCATGATTATTCGGACAATCTCACCGACCTGGACATAAAAGAAGGGTTGCTGGTAAAAAAAGTAACGGAATATCTCAAATATATCGATGAGAACATACTCTGGCTTAAGAGTACCTCCAGGCTGAAGCTGAGTGATTTTACCCGGGCAACAGAGGGTCTTAGCTGGCTTATCAGTTCTGCGAATTGGAAACAATTTTTTCTGACTTTGCGCAGTTACTTCGAACTGCATTTTGTTTCTTCGTTGGCCGCGTCTTTACTGATTCTGTTTTTACTTCTAGTGAGACCGAGATTATCCAGGGAAAACAAAAACATTTCCCGGGCGATTTCCGATATTCATACAGATCGTTTCTATCATACATCCCGAGCTTATTTCTATACGTTATTATGCTCATTGCCGGTGCCGACCTTGCTTTTTTTTCTGGGAGCTCCGGGCTATTCTCTGGGGGTGACCGATACTTTTACCCTATCATTTTCCTCTGCTTTAAGAACCACCTCTGCCTACTACCTGTTTTTGGAATTTTTACGACGGTCTTTCTGGGCCGATGGTTTGGCGGACGTTCACTTTCGAATGGCCAAGGAGCCCCGACTTTTAATCAAGAAGCATATAAGCCGGTTTCAGACAATCGCACTGCCATTAATTTTACTTTTCAATATTTTTCAGGAACAGCCGGAAGATGAATGGAAAAATTCCATAGGGCGGATAGCATTTATAATTCTAATGATCGCTCTATCGGGATTATTAGGTATTATTCTGCGCCCGGCGGGAAAAGGAATGAAGACTTTCCTGGATCGACATCGGGACAGTTGGCTAGATCGACTCCGTTATATCTGGTATTTCCTTTGTGTATTACTTCCGCTTGCCTTGGCGTTTGTGGCCGGGGCGGGATATTACTATACAGCCCAACAGTTGCAGGAAAGGCTTTTTTCTTCAATTTTGCTGGTGTTGTCGGTATTATTTGTACACGCAAGCCTGATCCGGTGGATTTTCGTTACGCATAAACAACTGGCTCTCAAACAAGCACTGCAAAAAGCTGCGGCAACCGCTCAGCCGGAGTCCGGCAACGACGGATTCGGGCCGGACTTGGCAAATTCATCTGCAACGGGAACCTCAATAAACAATGATGCTTCTAAGATACCGGAAGAAAGTCTTCTTTCTATCAGTAACCAAACTAAAAAAGTCTTGCGGGCCTGCATGTTTATGGCCGTTTTGGTGGGATTATGGTTAATCTGGAGTAATGTTCTGCCGGCTTTGAGAATTTTAAATCGCGTGGAACTCTGGAAGACCACCATTGACGACAAGGAAGTAGCTATTACCTTCGCTTCCCTGGCCGTTGCTCTGATAATCATTTTTATGACCGTTGTCATAGCCCGCAATGTCCCAGGTCTTCTGAACATACTCATCCTTAAACGACTTCCGCTGGACCGGGGGAGCCGATTTGCCATTACTACCACCACTCGATACATCATTGTTATAATCGGCGTGGTATTGGCCTTTACCCGGATCGGCATCGGCTGGACAAAGGTACAGTGGCTGGTGGCCGCCATGACGGTAGGGCTGGGTTTTGGCTTGCAGGAAATCTTTGCCAATTTTGTTTCCGGTTTGATTATCCTCTTTGAACGTCCCATGCGAGTGGGTGATTACGTGACCGCCGGGGACGTAAGTGGAAAGGTCACCCAAATAAAAATTCGCTCCACAACTATAAGGAGCTGGGACCGCAAGGAATTAATCGTACCCAACAAGGAATTCATTACGGGCCGTCTTATCAACTGGACCCTTTCCGATACGATTTTACGAATGGACTTTTCGGTGGGTATCGCCTATGGTTCCAACACAGAACTAGCGGAAAAAACTCTTTATCAGGTGGCGGCAGCGAATTCCTTGGTGCTGAAAGATCCGAAACCGATAGTTATATTCAAGGGATTTGGTGATAGTTCCCTCCAGTTTGAACTGCGGTTGTACATTCCAAGTTTAGATGAATATTTGAAGGTGTGGCATCAGATTAATCGGGCGATTGATGATGAATTTCGCAGGAACAAGATTGTCATCGCCTTTCCGCAGCGAGATCTTCATATTCATACCGTACCGCCCAATCCATTTCCGATTGCTCTAGAGGAAAAAGATTAAAACTTATGCGTAGGTGAAGAGGTGTTTTTTTGCGTTGGGGAATTCCGTTTTGTCTGCAAATTCATAATAATAGTATTGTCAAATGAGCGAATATATACTTTTTTTGACAGGATTCATTATACTGATCAAAGGGGCCGACTGGCTGGTGAAAGGCGCCTCGGATTTGGCGGGTCGTTTTCATGTTTCCCCGCTGGTAATCGGCCTGACGGTGGTGGCCTTCGGCACCTCTTTGCCTGAATTATTCGTAAACCTCAGTGCCAGTTTTCAGAGAAGCGCTCAGATTGCGGTGGGCAATATTCTGGGCAGCAATATTGCCAATATTTTTTTAATCTTAGGAATATCGGCTTTAGTTTATCCCTTAGCAGTAACCAGGGGAACGGTATGGAAGGAAATTCCTTTATGTCTTTTGGCGGCACTGCTATTATTGATAATGGGTAACGACCGCCGGATTGACCAGGCCGAGGTTTCCCTTCTGAGCCGGATCGACGGTTTGATTCTCCTGTGCTGCTTCATTGTCTTTCTCTATTACACAGTCGGCATTGCCGGCTCCATAGAGGGATTGAAACAGTATAGTACGGGCCAGTCCCATAATCTGTCGGGATCACTTGCCCGGATTGTGGGGGGACTTTTGGGGCTTTCTTTGGGTGGAAAATGGATTGTTGGAGGCGCTATTCATCTGGCCCAGTCCTTAAAAATAAGTGAAACCCTGATAGGGTTGACTGTTGTGGCCGTGGGTACCTCCCTGCCGGAACTAGCCACTTCCGTCACAGCTGCCTATCGGAAAAATGTGGAAATCGCCGTAGGTAATGTAATAGGCTCCAATATATTTAATATCTTTTTTATCCTTGGCATCAGTGCGATCATCAGTCCTTTACCCCTTCCCTCCCGGAGTAATTTTGACATGACGGCAGCATTATTGGGTAGTTTGCTTCTATTCGTATTCATGTTTACCGGCCGAAGGCACCGGTTAGACCGATGGGAAGGAATCGTATTCGTAGTTTTGTATATGATTTATATAGCAGTTTCTATATAACGCTGGCTTTTATTTTGTTATTCGTGTTAGGAAGAAGACGCAGCGCTGCTGGAAATGTGGATCTGACCAGCAGGGACGATATAGATTTCCACACGGCGGTTAAGAGGATTACCGCGATTATTGGCAGCGTTGGGTTCGACGGGTCGAAATTCACCCATTCCCATTATAGCCAGCCGAGTTGGTTTGATACCGGAACTGGCAAGAATGTTCTCTACGGAGATGGCACGATGCGCCGAGAGGTGCCAGTTCGTCGGATGCTTGACCAGAGTATCGGGCTTAAGGATGGGGATATCATCGGTATGGCCGACGATGAGGACATCGAAACCACTGGCGACAGCGGAATTCATGATCGCGCTGAAGGCCTCCAGTTGAAGGCGAGCTTCCGGCTGGACAGTATCCTCACCTTTGGCAAAGAGAAGGTCGCTTTTAAAACGAACAACCCCGTTTTTTTCGTCATAGGTTACCATGTCGGAGCCAACTTTCTGGGCCCAATCGCTCAGGGCATTACTGAGCTCGAGAGGCAGGGCCGTCCGACCCACCTGGGAAGATAGCTGGTCGATAAGGGCCTTTTTCGCCTCTAAAGAAGCTTCCAGGGCTTTAATCTTGTTTTTGTCAGCAGTCTGTAATTCACGGAGCAGGTCGCATTCCTGCTTATACTTTTCCATTTCCAAATTCCAGTTTTGCTGCTGGGCCAACAACTCTTCGATGCGTCGGTTGGCTTCCTCATTATGGCGCACACACTTGTCATATTGGTTCTTGGGGACACAACCTGACAGGGTAATTAGAGAAATGAGCGTAAAAAGGCTGCCTGCAATCCATCCGGATTTCATCATAATCTCCTTTCGCGATATGGTACCAGTTAATTAAAGTCTCTGGCTATAAGTATCCGGTTTTATCTGTAAATATCAAGTGTCGGATTTATTTTTTTTGACTTTTTTAGGTTTGACCTTTTTGGGTTTTTCTTTCTTGGTTTTTTCTTTTTTAGGTTTGGCAACCTTGGGTTTACGGGGTTGACCGGCCTTACCAATCATGAACAGCCCCCCTCCTACAATCAGGCCAGCCGCCACTGCGGCACCGCCCATAACATACCAGATATTCCCGGCCAGCATGCTCACCATAGACGGCTGAACGCCTATAAGAGCCGAGGTGGCTGCAAAGGTCAGATAAAGCAGGATAACAAAGGGCACGATCAGCATGGCGCCGAAAATACCGCTTGTAGGGTCATATATCGAGACTGCCTTGGGCAGGACAGCCACTGCTTCAGGGCCTTCTGGGGCTACTTCCTCGGTAACCTCTTCTTCGGAGGGAATACCAAGTTGGCTGGGGAAATGGGGTTCCTCAGATCCATCGTCGGCACTGGGATAGATTTCCTCAAGCAACTCGGCCCCAAGGCTGGTATCATCGGCTTCCCGGCTCAAGTCCAGCAAGCCGCTACCGCTGCCACTACTGCTGCTGTCCAGCGAGATCTGGTCATCGAAATCCGGAGTAAGCGGAGCTTCGTCCTCCTGTTTCTGGGGCAATTGTTCGGCCATCAAATCGTCCGCTGTTAGTGGTTCGACGGAATCATCCTGTTCTGCGGCAGTAGAGTCGTCAAAAAACTTAGTTCCGTGGGTGGTAATAACGGTGTCGTCCTTTACCTGCTCGGTAGAATCATCCAATCCGATCTGGTCGGCCGAATCACCGGGCATAAGACCGATCTGACTACCGGTATCCATAGGGGCCAGTCCAATTGAACTGCCCGCATTACTGAGAGACTCTTCCAGAAGATCGTCGGTATTGGCTGGAAGCTCCTCAGAAGTGGGAGTTGGTTCAAAGATGTCAGAAGAATCCTCCGGAGCAAGCGGTATCTCACCGCTGCCGGAAAGTTCCACGGGATTGATGTAGTCCACCTCATCTACTTTGAACATTATTTTGGCCCCGTCGCGAAACTCACGCAGGGAGCCGTTCTCAACCAGTGTATCAATCTGTTCCTTACTGATACCAAGTTTTTCCATTACTTCTTCTAAGGTGTAGAACATTTTTGCCATAATTCATCTTCCCTTAACTTTCGCAGTTTTATCTTGCACTTACCGGAGATATAGGGCCTTCTTGCGATTGTTCATATTTTTTGCTGATTTCGGGTAATCCCCGAAAGTCATTAAAAATCAGTTACCGGCTTCCATAGGCCCTTTCTTACAATTATGCCAGAATATTCAACAGGCAAAAGTGCGAAAGCACTCTTCCTTTGCTTTTATGGTTTTGCTTGCTCTCCTGGAGCTGTTCCGGTCGTACGGCCACGCTTGAGCAACTGCTCTACTTCGCTCGGATGGGGCTTGGCGGTATTATAATCCTCCAATTGGACATCATAGCGAAAACTGCGTGCGGCCAATAAAACAAGAGCCTCGTGGGCGGGCCTATGCGCCTGGTACTGATAGATACAAATGGTTTGATGCTGCCTATCAATAAGGGCAAGTCCTTCCATACCGGGGCGAATCTGAATTCTAACCGCTTCAATGTCAGCTCTATTCGGCAGGCAAATATCCCCTTCATGACCATTAGAAATGGCACAAGATTGCTGAGACAATAGAATCACCGCTGTAACGGTAGAAACAAGGATGATTACCACTGCCAGGGCCGATGCGGGTTGGTGGATCCGCTTTATCATAGCTCCTAAGGCCTTGTAGGTTAAGGTAGTTACATTATCTTTTTCAACACCTTTATTATACCCTAAATGCACTTGAATGCAAGATATTTTTTAATTGGAGATAGTCCCATAAACCTGCCTATAATCCTCCCCAAGCGTCCATAAAACGCCCTTTTTCATTCCCGGGTGACCTCCAGCTCACCTATGGTCTTGGTTTCCAACTGATAACCAGCCGGGTACTCTGCATGGTAGGATATTTTACCATCTTTTTTTTGCCAGCGCAGGTTTATAAAACCATCAGGGGTGGGCACCGAACCGTTGCACCAGTCGAGGTTATTATTGCAAAAGCGCAACGTGATCTTTTTCCTGACCGGGTCCAGATGATATATCCCCAGCAGGTCGCGGTATAAACTGTGGGCCACATGACTGGCGAAACCATGATTACAACTGGCGTAACTATGAATATTTTCCCATAGAGTGCCGGTTTGCACAGCCATAGGATAATAGAAATCGGCCAGCTCATTCTGAATCTCCCTCGTCAGACCATAGCGGCTCAGCAGTTCCAGGCGGATATAATTGCCGATAAAGGCATTTGCCTTGTAAATCTCAGGAAAAACTTTTTTCTCATCGCGCAATGGCCCGAATTGTGTGACAAGATTATTCCAGAGTTTGGGGTGTTGATCTGGGCTGGCCAAGCCAAAATAAAAAGCGAAGTACTGGCAACACTCACTGCGATTACGTGTGATTTCAAGCTTGCCGTCTTTGCGCAATGCGTTATCAACAAAAAATTCTCCATCAAATGACTGCTTGTATATGTTTTGACGAATTTTACGGGCCTTCTCGACCATTTCATTCGAACCATACAAACGCCCCGCTGTTGCCAGGACTGCTCCGTAGAGCATATTGGACGGATAGTTCACATCCTTGACAAATTTATTGGCCGCCGACCACTCGATAAAAATCCAGCTCTCCAGCTTTTCCAGCAGCCCGTCCTCGTTTTCAAATTGTTTAAGGTATTCCAGCAATGCCATTACTTTAGGCTCCAGAGCCTTGACGAGAGCCTCATCACCTGTGCGCTGAAGATATTCTTCCAGTTGAATCACAAACCACATGGCCCAATTGGGAATAAAAACTCCATCATAATGATCTGCCGGATAGCACATCGGCAACATGCCTTGGGGCAGATGGGTAAAGGAAGGGGGCAGAAGGAAGTTTTCTAAAAAGTTTTTCTCGACAGTTGTTTCACCGCAGAGGTCAAGGGCAACCCGCGAGGTGAAAAAGCTGTCGCACAGCCACCCCGCCCGCTCCCGCGAAGGACAATCCATAAAGATATCCGTAGCATTTTGCTTGAAGGTCTTCCGTGCCGCCTCGAAGATACGCATCAGGTGAAGATCGGAGCAGGCAAACTCACCCCGCTCCGCATGCGGATTCACATATTCGCGCAAGTACAACCCTGAAAAACTGCACTCGCCGTCATAAACCAGCAGCTTAAGGTATCGCAGGGTATAAGGCTCAATAGTTTCTACTTTGTATGTCCCCGGATCAAGTTCATAAGTAATTATGTTCACACAACCCATTCGTCGGAAGTTCACATCATTCTCACTGAGAATCTCGTCGAAAATAAGATATAACTTGGTTGGTTTTTTACAGCAAAGGGTTGCCCCGATAAAACCCGATAGATTGCGCCCGAAATCCAGAATCCGCCACGAATTATCCCCCAATAAAATCGGATCTGTAGAGGAATAACTTGTGTTCAATCCTTGAGCATCTACAAAGCGAATCTTCTGCAGGTCCAAAGATGGGATAACCTCCAACTCCGATTCCTTGTACCCCTTGAGTTCGTCGGAGATTTTCCTTAAAGCTCGACCTTTCCATAACTCTTTTGGATTCTGAGCACGTTCGATTTTGCCTTCACTATAAGACACCAAAGGACTACGTTTGTAAAAATTACTACAGGGCACCCGCCGCGGCAGGAACTCGCGCACTGGCAAGACACCGACTTTGACCCCGGACTGCTTCTGATAATCTCGTAACAGCCACCCGTCAAATCCCGGTTTCAGCCTATAATATTCGATAAAGGTACGTTGAAAGCTGTACCGCTGAACTTTTTGCACTCGATGGTCAAGAACAATAGCTTTCAGGCAAACGCCCTCACCACCCGTAGAGACCAGCACCTTCCCTTCCGAGACTATTTCTGCCTGCAGAAAGGCCGGTTGATCCAGCAAATAATAACTGTTGATATTATACCCGGCCACTTCTACCGCGATCACATTCACACCCTCTATCAGCCGCCCACCCAGCTCTATTTCATCCACGCGATAATAACCGTGACCGGCCCGGGCCGGACCATGACCGAGAAATTCTCCATTTAAATAGATGCGATAAAGGGAGGACCCTGTGATACGCAAAGTGGCCCGTTTATTGACAGGTGCTTCAAATACCGCCCGAAATCCGACCGAAAGATTCATCTCGGTCTCACGCCCCACGGGCCAGATGGGTTTGGCTGTATGAAAATAACTATCCGATCCCTCCGGCAAATTTTTCAGGCCATCGGCATAAACGCAACCTATTCCTACAGCTAAAAGCCCCCCCGAAACTATCAGCCAATTTAACATCGAAACACGCCTCGAAAATTGCATACAACCATTCCTTTCCTGATAAAATATATTTTATAGCCGAATAATAATATACTCGCAGAACTGAAGTTGTTCATTCTAATGGCATTTTTGTCTATAGCCACTTTTTTCTGCGAAAATACTGTAACATCACTATCGCAATAGCAATCATGACGATCCAAACAATTGGATAAGACCAGCGCCAGTCCAGTTCCGGCATATACTTGAAATTCATTCCATAAATGCCGGCCAGAAATGTAAGAGGTATAAAAATAGTAGCTATAATCGTAAGCACTTTCATTACCGCATTCATGCGGTTGCTGATACTGGAAAGATAGATGTCCAGCATGCCGGAAATCATCTCCCGATAGGTCTCCGTCGTATCGATTACCTGAAAAATATGATCATAAACATCTTTTAAGAATATCTCGGTTTTTTCCTCAATCAGTGGAGATTCACTCTTTTGCAGATTATTTACCACCTCCCGCAACGGCCAGACGGATTTTCGCAGATAAAGCAATTCTCGTTTAAGAATGTGAATCTCATGCAGGAGCTGCTCTGTGGGATCGGCCGTAACCTGTTCTTGTAGTTTCTCTATCCTTTCGCCTATTTTCTCCAGGACTAAAAAATAATGATCTACAATACTGTCCACCAGGGAGTAAAGAAGATAATCAGCCTTAACTTTGCGAATACGCCCTTTGTTTGTTTTTATCCTGTCCCGCACCGCATCGAATACATCTCCCACACTTTCCTGAAAGGTAAGCACCACATTGTAACCCAAAATCAAACTTACCTGCTCCAGGTTGATTCGATTCCTTTTCTCATTGAAGCGAATCATTTTTAGAACCAAGTATATATAGGTTTCACGATCTTCTACCTTGGGGCGCTGACCTGTGTGGACAATGTCTTCCATGGTCAAAGGATTAAGTTCAAATTGATTGCCTATCTGTTCGATGGCAGATACTTCATGAAGGCCGTCCACATTAATCCAGGTTACGGTAGAGTCGGCCTTAAAAGGCGCCAGTTCTTCGGCCGAAGTAACTGTTTTTTCCGTATAATTTTGTTCATTGTAATCAATTACCGATATACGCATGGATTCTGCTTTTTTCTCTCCGATATGTACCAAAGTACCTGGAGGCAAACCTATCTTTTGCGCACTTTTTTTTACCAGCCTGGGCATGACATTACTCCTTGTTATTTTTTACCAGACGATTCAATATAACTACGGGAAAACTTATCACCTGACGCAATCCCACCGCTGAAGATACCGTTCGGATTTGAAGTTTTACTTCGTTTACCAACTCTCGAAGAACCACCTTTTCCTCGACTTCACCCACTTCCCGCACCAATGTTAATCGATGTAAGGCATACAACCCCAGCAGAAAGGCCAGGAAAAAGAAAAAATCCCACTGTTGCAGATTCAACGTAGGCAGACTGATTTCGTGACTGGGGGAAGTGTATTTGATAGTCCAGTCGAGTTCTCGGGCGGCGAAAAAATCGGCGAATTTTCCGCCTAAAATAGGGGCGATCCCGGCCGCCAGAGAGTTGAATATGGTGTTGGTGGCCAGATAACTGGTAGCCTGTCCCTTGGGGGCAAGTTTCAGGCCAATGTTTCCCGTAGCTAGCGCCACTCCGGAAGAAGATATCCCCAATACAACATGAATAATAACTACCAAAGGTATGGTTAAAAAATACTTTTCCGGCAACGTGGTAAAAGTCCAAGCCAGTATGGAAAAGACCACCAAAGGCCCGCAAATTGCCAATACCGATTTGTTACTGAACGTATCTGTAAATCTGCCCCAAATCTTCAAAAAGATAATATTGACTACCTGGCTCAAGATAGTCATACCGATGATAAATGACATACTCAGACCCAGGCGTTTGAGCATATAAACCATAAAAAAAGGAGCGGCCAGGTTTACCGCAAAGTTCCAGGAACATAAAAAAACTATTAATTTCCGATAATTCGTATCCCGAAAAGGCAGCCTCAATAATTCCAGGAAATTAAGATTGACATGAGAAGCCGCCATACGCGGTTCGGGTATGCGCGATACGATATAAACTCCCGACAAACCTGCTAAAAAACTGATAAAAAACAAAATCGAATAGCCCTGAGTTTCCTGAGCAGAAAAGTATTTTTTCCATAAATCAAGATATCCCGCCGCCAGGAGACTCAGGACAATTCCCACCCCGATGGCTATACTCATCCGCCGCGAGAAGAAGGTTCCGAGAATATTTTGGGGAACAAGGTCGCGCATCCAGGAATTCCAGCTACAGCCGGAAATAGCCGTCGTCAGGGAATAGAAAATTACAGCTCCCAATAACAAAATAACACCTAATTCCGGCTGGAAAGCCAGAGGAATCAAACCGATAAATAACCAGCAGGAACGACCCAGTATCCCGGCCCAAACACAAATCAAGCGCCGATTTCTAATCCTCTCTACCAGATATATGCCAGGCAATTGCAACAATTGGGCCAAAGGGCCAATCGCCGCCAGAAGTCCGATCTGCAGATTCGAAGCACCCAGTTTCAGGGCGAAAGCAATGAGAAACGCCCCGCTGGTAAAAGTAACCATGGCCTGGGTGGTAATTCCGTCCCGGGTAATCCAGCGCAAGCCTTCCTGTAATCTTACCTCAGTGAGATAATCTTCCACTTTAAACAACATACCACTCCTGCCCCCATGGATTAGGATAGGGGCTGCAAAGCCGCCGCCTTCTCGATTTGTTATTTTTGTAGCGTGTGATATTGCTTCAGAACTATGGTTAATTATCCGGATTAAGGTCGGAACTTGATGAGGACAACGGAACATTTTCAGCGGGTGAGATGTCGGATGGTGAAGGAGTTGGTTTTTCCCCTAATTTAGCGTCTTCCCAGCTGGCAAGCCAATCAATAACTTCTTTTGGGTTTTGACGATCAGCTTGAAAAGAGTAAGTAGAGGGTATTTGACAAGCAGAGTTAACATACTTTGCCACCGACTGGGCGAGGTTTTTGCCCCCCAGGATTTTTTTTACGCCGGTTGATCGAGCCGGAGGCATCAGGCCCAGGGTAAAGATAATGAAACTACAAACGAAGTAACCCACCAAAAAGCCCCAAACCGCAGATCCAAAACGTTCAAATAACCGCGGGAGTTTCGTCATGCGAACAGGAGCCAGAAAAATATTCGGCAGAAAATGCAGAGACAGAAATATAAGTAAGGCGGTTAAGAACAAAGTCAAGGCACGATAATAGCCATTCGAATTGAGAGCAGTAATAAAGCCCAGCAAGGTGGGCAACAACATGACACTAAAGTAGATAGAGAAAATGACGTTAAAAAGCAACATCCACATAGAGACGAAACTCTTACGCCTATGGAGCCAGGCCACCGCAAGGGCGATAATAAAAGTAAGCATGAAAGCCATAGAATTTTCTATCCTACGCCGGTAACTAGTTTCTTTACTTCGGAAAGGGAAGTAATTCCCTCCAATGCAAGTTTTATGCCCTGTTGGTGCAATACCTTTCGTAATTCATTATCACCGTATTTCTTCATTTCCTTGAGATTAAACTTAGTCTCGGTTAATTGCGTTTTTACGTCGTCATTGATAATTAAGATATCAAAGATGCCAGTGCGTCCGCGATAACCAGTGCCGCCGCAGCGCCTGCAACCATGAGGTTCCATGATAAGATCCGGATCGATATTCAGGGATTTAAGACTTGCAATCTGGGTGTCATCCAGGTGAGCTTTGGTTTTACAGTGATCGCATAATTTACGTATGAGGCGTTGCGAGATAATCATACTCAGGCCGGTGGTTAACAAAGGGAGCTTTATGCCCCGATCCAAAAGTCTGGCCAAGGTGGCGAAGTTGCTGCTACTATGCACAGTGGCAAGGACCAGATGGCCCGCCTGGGAGGCCTGTAATGCCAGTAAGGTTGTTTGTTCATCACGAATTTCACTCAGGTAGATTACGTCCGGGTCCTGCTGCAAGATACTGGGCAGAGTGTTGGGGAAGGTGATATCTTCTTGGTTATCGATCTGAATCTGGCTGGCCTCGGGCAAAACGTATTTGATGGGATCTTCGAGAGTTATTACATTTTGCAAAGAGAAGTCCAGACAGCCAAGCAGGGCATACATGGTAGTGCGTCTGCCGCTGTCGTTGGGACCGCAGACGAGGATCATGCCGGCAGGCCGAGAAATCATTTCCTTTAGGGTTTTATATTGCTCCTCTGTTAATCCCAGTTGCTTAAGTTCGGGAGGGGCCGTGATGGGGTTGACGAGACGGAGAGACAGTTTCTCTCCTTGCAGAACTCCAGCACTTGTAACCTGGAAGGAGATGTTGCCCTGGGGCGCCTTGGCGAGAAAGGAGCCTTTCTGGGGGCGACGTTTTTCATTTAGGTCCATGCCGGCAAGGATCTTGACGCTGGCGACAATATCAGAATATATTTCCCAATCTAATTCATACATGGTCCAAAGGGTGCCGTCGATGCGAAAGCGGATGGTGCAGGCGGGGTCAATAAGTATATCGGTGGCATTATCCTGAAGAGCACTGCCGATGATTTCCTCGGTGAGCTCGATTGTCTCGCTGGGGCGGTTGTCCTGATGTGTCTGGGGGTACACTTCGGAAAGGTGACGACCAGAATTATCGAGCAGGGCGATGGTATAGTCTTCCCAGGTGCCGGAAAAATCTCGTCTTATAATTTTGGGAGAGGCCGATTTGTCGAAGGAGATTTTGAGAGCTTCAAAAAAAGATACGTTGTTTTCTTCGGCCCTGTGAACCACATCTATTATCAACAAAACAAACAAATAAAACGGACCGGTCAGGAGTAGCAAAAGGTGAGAAATTTTTTTATTTTGAACCGGGATCAGGGAACTGTCCTGGTAGCGCTGGAGGAGATACAGACAGAGATAAAACCAGGCCATCAGACCACCCAGTCGTATCGGATCAAACAAAATTTCTTTAGTTGGGAAAACCATGCCGATCCAAATTGTCCATAATTCCTACAAATTCAAACGTCTTTGCACTCAAGCTAATAACCAAACATAATATCAAAGCCGCATTATCACAGAAAATTCTAATTGGGTCAACATTAAAAGTGTTCTCTGTGTTTTTGGTACAAGAGACAGCTTCTTGCGGTTGTTAATTTACGGCCTTATAATTGCACCATGGATTTCCAGGATTTTTGCGACGGTTGCCTTTTGACTGATCCTGAAGCGGATCTGAATGAAATTACGCTGAATTTACCTACTACGGCAGGGGTGTGCCTGTTTTCGACCGAGGATAATCAACCCCTGTTGTGCTTGCCTGGTGCGAATCTGCGGAGCCTAGTTCGTCGGCGGATGGCCGAGGTCCAGGTCGGCGAAAAGACGCGTCGGGTTCGGCTTCAGGCAATCGTTCGTCGAATTTGGTTTCGCCGCTGCTACTCACCCTTCGAAATGCATTTGAACTACTTTCACATCGCCCAAGCAGCATTCCCGGATAGTTATCTGGATTTATTTCCCAGTTTAGACCTTTGGTTTATTCATATCGATCCTCAGGCCAAGTTCCCCTTTTTTGCCCCTACAAGGGATCAATGGGCTAAATCCGGACAATATTGGGGTCCTTTGGTTAGCCGCAGACTCGCGGTAAATTGCGTGGAAGTGTTACAAAATGTATTTGATTTGTGCCGCTGTCCGGAGATTCTCGAAAAGGCCCCTGTAGCTGCTGCCTGTGCATATGCACAAATGAACCGCTGTGCGGCCGTTTGTGACGGAAGTATATCACCGGAGGATTATCAGCGAGTTGTGGAACAGGCGAAGGATTTTTTAAATAAGGGAGCCCAGGCTGGTTTCGAACAATGGAAGCAGCAAATGCAACTATATGCTAATGAACTTCAGTTCGAAAAGGCCCAGCAAATAAAAGACAAAATCAGGGAAATTAAAAAACTTCTAACCGCTGCCTACCGGTGGATGAGACCCCTGGATAAATTTCTTGTGCTTGCCTTTCAGCCGGGGCCCAAGGTTAAACAAGCAGGTCGGCGTGCTCACCAGGACAGCATCACCACATTTTTAATAGGTGCCGGTTGGGTCGATCAGATGGAATCGTTTACGCTGGACGAGTGCGCAGAAGGCTGCAAGGCCCTGCTGGATCATATAAATCTGGCCCTCTTACAGGATAGAAAAGGTAATTCGGCTAAGGTAGCGCAGCATCTTTTTGCCTGGGCGGCACATCTGCTTGATCAAAAAAAATCGAAAGACCCCGGTCTTTATGTGCCGTTTGTCGAAAGCCTCAGCGCAGAAGATTTATCAAAGCAGGTTGTCGAACATTTCTCCAAACCGACGAAAAGCAGGATTGAGTAAGACTGGCTTATTAAGACCGAATTCAGGATTTGCTCAATAACACGAAGATCACCAGAATAGCCACCGCAAGCAAGCCCGACAAAATTATAATTAGCATTTTCATACCCAGTTCCTGTGGAGATTCCTCTAGCTCATCTTCGGGTTCTTTTGTGGCCTGAGGACTTCGTTGTTCCAAATCGACCAGGGCATGGGGGTCAAAATTCTGGTGGGCATGAAGGGGTGGTTCGCCATTACGAACGTTGCGCAGGTCTTCCAGGAGCAATTTAACGCTGCCGTAGCGTTCATCGCGGTTTTTGGCCATCATAACCTCAATCACTTCGGCAACCCCCACACTTAAGCTGGTATTGAGGTGGTCTGGCGGAACGAGTTGTTCCTTTAGGTGTTTATGCATAACCGCCGAAGGTGTGGAAGCCTCAAAAGGTACCCGCCCCGTAACCATATGATAAAACATGGCTCCCAGCGAATAAATATCAGCCCGGAAATCGATGTCCAGCTCTCCTCGTATTTGTTCAGGAGAAATATAGTAAGGAGTCCCGTAAGCACGACCGGCTTCCATTTGGGCCGCTTCCTTATCCTCAGCTTCCCGAGCCAATCCCATATCCGCCAGTTTAGCTTCGCCGTTTTCAGCGATCATAACGTTTTTCGGTTTAACATCACGGTGAATCAGGCCGCGGGCATGGGCATGTTCCAACGCCTCGGCGATTTGAATTATTATATCCAGTACGTCTTGCTCACTATAGATGATGCCTTTGGCCAGATCATCGTAAACGGTTTTGCCCTTGACGTATTCCATTACAAAGTAATGATATCCCCCAGCCTCACCTACATCTATGGCCTGGACTATGTTGCGGTGATTCAGCTTGGCGGCCGCCTTCCCTTCTTTATAAAAACGGGATACATATTCGGCATTTTCGCTGAGGCGTTTGGGAAGCACCTTTATGGCTACGATCCGATCTAGAGACAATTGGCGAGCTTTGAATACCGTTGCCATAGCCCCGGCGCCGAGTTTTTCCAGAATCTGGAATCCCGGTATACGATGCATGGGCCTAGCTTCGTCGATAGCCTTGGTAATGCGTTCCAACTGGGATCTGGTGACATAACCCTGGGCCAGCAGGGCATCGGCCAGGCTATGAGGCCGATTTTGTCGGGCCAGGTTTTTCATCACCGTCCTGCATTCCCGAACTTCATTATCGGTACATAGCTGCTTATCGACGACCAGCTTGCCTAGAATGGAATCAACGTTGGTTTCCATGATTTTATAAAATTACTAAAGGAATCTTCTAGAAAGTTTCTCAAAGCGGCGAATTCAGGCTGAGGAATTAAAACTCTATCTGTAAGTTTATTATTTTTTTATACTTTCGTCAATCCTCAAGTTTGTCTTCATGTTTATCCAGTGTATTTTCGTGTATGCCATAGCATAGATCCGGGCCCAAATGTACAGGATATAAGCCCATTTCGTATAAGAATCGGCGGACATCATAGCAGATATGGCACTTACTGGCGTAGGATGGCAAATGCTGGTAACCATATTTTTTGGCCTCCTTCAGCAGTCCAACGGGACCCTGTTCAAGCAGAATGGAGAATATTGGATGTTCGTGGTAATTCAATTGCCGCCACAGTCTCTCGAGGGTCTCATTTCCCCCCGTTCTGATTCGCCCGGTCACGATACCCAGGCAGGTCCCGGAAAAAACATTGCCCGCCCCATCTATATGTACATGCTGAGCAGCCAAGAGATTTCGGGCACAGTTGTCCCCGGCAAAATCATTGTAATCCTTTTGTGGCAAAAGATTAACCAATTCTTCGGCTGCCCGCCCCAGCAGTCTCTCCTTACGTTTATTCAAGGCGTCGGCAAAGGCCGAATCCCGCTCTGTCCGGCTTAGTCCGGCTACAAGGACTGGTTGAGCTAAAAAGTCCCTCCAGCGGACCTGAACTTGGTTTGGACCCAGTATCTGACGGCCGACCTCTACAGCTCTTTGTACCAAATCCAGAGATATATACTCCTGGTGATATACATCTGTGCTTATCTGTAGCTTTTTGAGTCCCAGGGACTTGAGTTCTTTCAGTCTCTCCCGGATGATCTGCTCGCTGGTACACCAAAAGGCATTAGTCTCGATTTTTTCCAATCCTTCCAGCTTTTCCTCACAAGCACCTTGTAAAATTTGTTTAAGCCTATCATAATCACCGAATGGCTCACCTCCGGTTATATGGACCTTACCTCGCGGACCTGCCATTTGTCTGATAGCTCGCCACGCTCCCAGCGCCATCTCGACGCTCATTTGAGTCTGAGGATTATCTGCCTGAGGGTCCGCAAATACATAACAACAGGCACAACGACTTGGACACCAATAGGTGAGCATTAAACCAGCCGAACTCCAGATTTTGAACTTGGGCTGTTCCGGAGCAAGTTGTTGATTCAACACATTATCTTCCAGACGAACTACCATAATTGTTTATTTCTTAAACTGTTTTTTCACACCCTAAAAGTGGTAAGACATTATTGTATATTTTAGGCAGTATTCAGCTATTATCGGACAACTATTACTGATTTAAAATCCTCAACTAAATCCGTTAAAGAAATTTTAACTCCTCCGTCGATACATTTACCAACAAGGCTTTTCCGGTCAGCTCCGTACGGTCAAGCTGGTAAAAATTATTCGTGTTTCGCAGGATAGACATAAGCTTATTTGATTGAATGGAGCACTCATGAACAAGTCAGAGTTGATCGATGCCGTCAGGGAATTAAATGTCACCGCTTCCGAAGAGTTCTTGAGCCAGTTTAGTGAAAATGAGTTACAGGAATACATGGACCATCTGTTGGAGTTGGACTCGCTTTGCCTGACCGCCGCTGTTGCCAGCGTCCCCTACAATTAATCCTGAAACTCAATATCAGAGTTATCGCCTTCAATTCCATATCTATTCGCCGTCCGCTTACTATTTATCGGCCGTACCTGCGCTGTTTGGGCAGTCCCAGTTGTCGATGAAGTCTCATAACCAGCCATTGTCCATAGGGAGCCACCGCGCCGGTCAGCAAAGACGAAAACAATAGCACCACGGAAATCGAGCCATAATCCCCCCCAGGTAGGATTCCTTTGATCACGCAAATAATCAGTACAAATTGCTCTCCTAAAAAGCTGCATAAAAATGTCAGAAATATCAATGTTACAGGATTATCCCCATAGAATAACTCCCGCAGATGTACAATAATCCAAGTCATCAGACCAAAGGCGATAGCATATCCTCCCAGGGGTGCCTGGCTGCTCAGGTCTTTAACCAGCCCCAGGATCCACCCGGCAATAGGTACCTGTTCCCGGCTGCCCCGAAACGCCAGCACTACCGCCAAAACCAGCAGAAAATCCGGCATCACTCGCTGCGGCCCCAGACCGAACAAACGCGCGATTCCCACCTGAATCACCAGGGTAATAAATACGACGATCGCAAAATTGAACCAGCGCATACGACCAATTGTATTTTATTTACGGCTCTGCTGTCAAAATATACTTTGGGTGCCGGTAATCTCTATGGTAGTGGCACCGCTGAAGTTAATTGTAAGGAGATTTTTGACCGGATCAAAGGAATGCCCGGTCCCGCCGCTAATAGTGCTGTATTGCTGTACATATACTTCCAGGATACCACTATATGCAAGGTCGTCGAATTGGATATTGATAATCCCTGCCTCGGACATGGCGCAGCTTATCGGCCGGACGACACTTCCGGTATAGTAATCAAAGGAATTGTCCACATTTTCGCAGGGAAAGAATTCTATTCTCAAATAGGGGGCCCATCCCGCTGTCCAGTTATTGTTGGATTGGAGAATGTCTCCCCGGGGAATAATGGCACCGGCCTTTACAAACAAGGGGATAACATCAATGGGCGCTGAGGCGGTGATGGTCGTGGGGCCGGTATTGACGCTGCTCTTGTCGTTATAGTCCAGCCATTTACCTGCGGGTAAATAGACGCTGCGCGAGGTTGCTCCCTGAGTCAGCACCGGTGCCACCAGAATCTCCGGGCCGTACAGATATTCATCCCACATATCATAGAGATTGGGATCATCGGGATAGGCGAAGATCAACTGCCGCATTACCGGCATACCGTTTTGATGCGCTTCGTACATACATGATTTGGTATAGGGGATCAGGTCATGATGATCTTCACACTGTTTACGCGCGATATCAACCAGATTTGGGTCGTTACCGGGATCATAATAGTCATACCAAATGGTTCGTTGGGTTGTGTCGCGGCCGGAGGCGACCATAATCTCCATAAAGGTACAGTAGGTACCGAACTGCAGCCATCTGGTATAAAGTTCTTCGTCGGGATGATCCCCGAGATATCCGCCGATATCCGTTCCATAATGGGGGAAGTTAATGGCCCCGCAACGCAAACCATTCTTGACTGAAACGGCCAGACCGCCAAAATCACTGTCTGAATCTCCATTCCAGATACCGACATGTCGACGGTTTTTATCATAGGCATTACGGGCGTACACCAGATAATCAGTGCCATAGAGGTCCATCAGTACTTCGGCCGCCAATTTGCGGTAGAGATAGACAATTTCGTTCTCGAGCTCATCGGGTTGTTCGTTTTCGTGGCCGCGGTCAACCTTATACCCGCGCACCCCCATTTGAGCAAAGGTGTCCAGATGATTTTTAAACCAGTTATAGGCACAGGGATCGCGGACATCAGCCGCGGGCGTGTTGGTATAACCCGTAAAGAGGTAACCATATGCCTCTCCCTCTGTTTTCAAAGTGTAGGCACAGCGGTTGGCAATCCACAACAAGAATTTATAGCCCTTATTTTCCAGGTAATCGATCATGTACTGGCCGTTGGGGGTGCCGCTGGGGAACCAGTCGGCGGCCGGGTTAAAATCCATATTTCCCCAGCCCCAACTACCGCTGGTAAAAGGACGGTCAACCCAAACGGCCGAGGCGGGAATCTGATAGTATTGCAGGTGGTTGGCGGTGGCAATCACATTGTCTTCGGCACTGTCAATCACTCTATTTTCTACCAGGTCCGTGTAACCAAATTCCTTGGAATCATCATTGCGCCACCAGATGGAATCGAAGGCCCAGTCGGGGGGCATGCGAGCCGGGCCGGCCAGATCGTTGAACTCGTCGAAGATATTTTCATAGGTTGGCCCGTAAATCACGTAATACGTCATATCTGCTTCGTCGAAATCGAAGCTGGTTTTGCCGGACTGGGCAATGGTGTAATGGCCCAGGGCGAGGGTGTCCACGTAGATTCCATATTTGCGGGTGGTTACATAGAACGGGGCCCGGGCATTGGCAAAGTTGGTGTCGTCCATGCTCCAGAATCCAATCAAATCGCGGTCGGCACCGCGGTTGTCGATGTGCCCACCCTGGGGATATTCCCAGATACCGTAATAATGTTCGCCCTGATCGGTAAATTCCTCTTTGACGTTGGTAGGTACTGCCGAGCTGTTGAGAAACACCTTGACTACATCCGAATCCTCAAAGGAAAATTTTACATAGCCCGTTTCGGTTGTTCCTTCCAAATCCAGAGTCGCCTCCATCCAGTCAAGACCAATCTGAACATTATAGGCGCTAAGAGCCTTGCGACTTACGCCAGAGATATTCATATTAGTTTCACTTTGGGAGATGAGCACCTGCAGGGTAGATTTTTCCGTTACGGTATAGCTATAGGGATTAACGTTCATCTCGACAATTAAATCGGCCGATTCAATCCCGGAGAAATCATCATCTACGATAGTGACGGCGGCACTGTCGGGTGTGCCAATTTGATAGCCGTCTCCGGGAATAAGGGTAAGTTCAACGGTCTCGCTGCCTTCACTTTCACTATCATCATACGGTGTGATAGTTATCGTCTCTGACAGCCAGCCGTCCGGAATGGTTATCTGTCCGGTGAGGGTTTCATTGTAATCTGCCGGCTCTGCCGTACCACCCACCTCGTATTGTACGGTTAGATTTCCCTCGGTATCGGTACGGCTGATGGAGAACTGGCCCGTATTGGGGCCGGCTTCGGCTGCGTTGGGGTCGGAGGCGACGATGGTTACGGTGGGCCAGGCTTTCTGCCAGTTTTCCGAAAGACAGGCAAAATCTTCGATATTGATCCCGTTGTCATTGCAGGTCAAATCCGCGCAGCCGGTTAGATATCCCGCACAGCCCGGCGGTTCCAGCCATTGCAAAATGAATAGTTCCAGATCATCGATATCTACTTTAAAATCCAAATTCAAATCACCCAACAGCGAGGGATAGGCGGTAATCGTCATGACATCGCAAGCATCTTGAGGGACTTCATCGGCTGCCTGCAGTGAAAGTTTATAGATTCCGGCAGCGGGGATCCTGGCGGTGGGATCCTCCACGGAATCACAAGGATCAAAGGTAATCGTGCCCGGACCGCTGAGCTGGGACCACAGCAAGGAACCGTAATCAATGCCAATCTCGCCCAGATTACAGGGATCATCATCGGTCACGGTACCATCCAGGGGGACGGCCTTTTGATAGGGCCACCATATTGTCTGGTTCGAGCCGGCGTCAACTACAGGAGGTTGATTCGAGATAGAAGAAGGTTCATAACACCCTTCTTTATACGCAAAAAAGTCCACGTCAATAGCGCCTGCCTGTCCGGTGCGACCCATCCCCAAAGCCAGAAACGTGTCTTCATAATCATTTTCACTGTCTAATCCCGCCGTTAAGAAAAACTCTTCCGACGTTAAAGAACCGTCCCGATAAATCTTTACTTTATGGGTACCCGTAGCAGAGGTATCAGTTTCAATTGTGATCCAAAACTCATGCCAAAGAGTTAAATCGGAGATCGTCAATATATTAAAAGTAGAACCTGCATCGCCTGGATCGACACCCTCACTTGGAGTTGATCCGTTCAAACAGTTCATGATAAGGCCTGAGCCCTGGCCGCTTTGGCCGTGATCAGATTCCAGGGACAGGCAGAAGCTTATTAGGGCGTGATCGGCGGATTGGCGAATTCCAAAATTGCCCTTGCCCCCACTATGTAGAGTGTATCCATCACCACCTACAGGCCAGGGGGTAATATTGTTCAGATCATCAAGGGGCGCAGTCGTAGCCAGTCGGGTCCGAAGGGAAATGGTAACGCCGTTATCTAACAGGTTTTCAGCGGCGCTGCCTATGTCCGTAGTGATACAATGGCCGAAATAAAGTTTCCGGTTACTAGGATCTGAGCCGGGATCATAGTCGTAGGCGTCCTGGAGCCGGGCGAAATTGTCAGGGCCTTGGCTTAATGCCGATACCCCACCGGGATTTCCCGAGCCCATGCCAGTACCGTCCCAGGAATCGGAATCATTTTCATGGCTCCAACTGCCGTCCAGAGCATTATATCCCTGCGTGCCGTGAGGATCTCCCGCAGCGGCGGCGTTGCCCAGGTATATATAAGTCCAGCCTCCCGCTGGGTCCGCATATTCAATCCCGGCCCGGATGATGCCGGTCGATGAGACGACAATCGACATCACCGCCGTCAGAAAATATCTCCACAAAAATATACTATTCCTGGGATAAATATTTAATAATTCGGGGAAGCGCATGCATTGAGACCTTCATTACTATATCCGGTACGGGGGCTGGCTCCTTTTCACACCCTTTGTTTGGGAAAAACAAACTTTCTAATTGTACATATTATAACAAATTTTGGAGTTACAGACAAGAAAAAATATACCTTAAGTTGAATGTCTGAGATAATTTTTCTGGCATTTTCCATAAAATTACTTAAAATTTAGCCACTTAAACATAACGAATCAGCTTGCTTAAAATTATCTTAATATAAAGCTACTTACTGGAGGAAGCATCATATGACAGAGGGTAAATTAAGAGTGGCTACATGTCAGTTTGCGGTCAGTAAAAACATCCTGCGCAACTCAAAGTACATCCAAAATTTTATGCAAAAGGCCAAGAGCAAACGTGCGGATATCGTTCATTTTTCCGAGTGTGCCCTTAGCGGCTATGCGGGTTCGGAC
>Ga0272441_10003453_pt1 | contig 30015 bp, 26 predicted proteins | sample SSMProp6N_FD_193582 | JGI IMG/M metagenome (GOLD analysis project Ga0272441, IMG submission 193582) | Marine sediment archaeal communities from Little Sippewissett salt marsh, Falmouth, MA, United States - SSM-Prop-6N | ecosystem: Environmental > Aquatic > Marine > Wetlands > Sediment ... | reverse complement strand
CTTTCTGAGGGTTAGTCTGCATTTTTGGTGTATCAAGGATGAATGCTTTTGGTTTAAGCCATAGTTCAAGCTTGTTATGAAGTATTTGATCGCTAACCCATATCCATGAAACAGCTTTTTTATAAGCTTTAATTCTAGTATCAATATTATTGTTATTTACATATGATCTAACTGTATCATCCATTGGTGTTATATATTGTTGATAATTACTTACTTGTGTGAAATTTTCTTTTCTTAGGATAAGATCTCTTCTTTTTATCAATTTTTTCATCTTAAATTCTTTTAACTCTTGGGTTACTTCATTTTTTAGCTGTTTTACAAGAATTTGATCGTTATTCACAAGTTCCTCTTCAGTTGTAAAAATATTAAAATGATTTGATATAGCATATACTATAGCAACAGATATAACTAGTATTCCAAGTCCTATGACAATTGCGGATTTATTTTTTGGTTTCACAATAAAGCAATGTAAATTTGTAATAATGTAAATATTTTTTCTAAAATTTTAATCAAAAAAAACATGTCATTATAATATTCAATAAAAGATAAAAATATGTTTTTGATATACAGTTTTTTCTTCTAATATATAATAGTTATTACATTTTGACTTTTTTACAAGAAACTTTTAAATATAATGCAAGATAGAATATATCATGTCACGTAGTGACAAAATATAGAAAATAGGATGGTGGGAGATAAAAAATGGAAAAATCAACAATTTGTAGTATAGTGGCAGGTGCTGCTGCAGCATCTGCAACATTTATTATGTCACTTTAAAATATTAAATTTTTAAAAATTAATAAATTTTGAAAAAAATTTAAAATTTAATTTGTGGCATACATCTTAATTTATAGACTTTATCAACTATGAAAAATGATTGTTTTTTTATTGCACCAGAAAATGTATTATTTATTTCATCAAGTATAGATAACATTTCATTCATATCTCTTACAACAAATTCTGGTTCTAAATCAGACCATCCCATTGAATAATTCATATATTCTAAATAATTTTTTTCTTCTAAATATCTAATTATATCTTTCTTCAATTTATGTTTTTTAAGATAAATATCTAGTTTAAAATGTTGAAGATTTAGTTTAGACAAATCAATTTTTACTCTAAAACCAATAATGACACCTGATTTTAATAGGTTTTTAATCCTATAATTTATACTCTGTGATGAACAATCAAATTTTTCAGCTAAATCAATTAACTGAGCTCTTGCATTTACTACTAATTCATTTAAAAGTTTATAATCCAATTCATCAATTTCTATTTTTTTCTTGCTACATCTCATATTACATATAAGTCTTTTTTCTTCTTTATTATCAAAAAGTAAAAAAGTTTTTTTATACACATCTGCACCTATATAAATAGAAATTGTATGTTTCTCAAAATATTGTTCAAATTTATCAAGTGTTTCTGACCAAAATTTATAGAAATAATAAATATTATCAACCCATATTACAACAGCAAGATCTATCTCACTTTTTGATGAAGCAACAACCCAAGAATTAGGATAATCAACAAAATAACTAATTATTTTTTCTTTAACATCATTTGTAATATACTGAAAGTTTATGTATATCCTAAAAACATTATAACCTAGTTTAAAATTATCAATATGAGCCCAATAATTCTGTATAATACCTTCTTCTTCCATTTTTTTTATTCTATAAGATACAACATCACGACCAAGACCTACTTTTTTCCCTATTTGACTATTTGATTGTCTACAATTTTGATCGAGTTCATATAAAATTTTTCTATCCTTTATATCAATTTTACTCATATTTCTATATATTATGTAAGATAAAACATATATTTTATAATTGTGAAATCTTTTTAGTTAAATATATAAGTAAACAATATATTGATATAATCTGTTAGATTGGGATGCCTAAAGATTCAAAATCAGTATTACTAGTTTCAATGCCTTTTTCTGATATTAGTATACCCTCTATACAACTTGGACTATTATCCTCGTATTTGATAAATAAAGATATAAAAGTTGGATCTAAAAATCTTTATCTAAAAGCTGCTGATTTTTATGGTTTTAAAAACTATAATTCACTTATTAATTCTCCTAATGATTCTTATGCAGCTCAGATGATATTTTCAAAACATATTTTTCCAAAACATTTCAAAGAAAATATTGAGAAACTCCGTTATTACTATGAAAACATTATTGTCAAAAATAATTCTAACCTAAAGGATTTTTCTTTTGAAAATTATATTTCAAAAACTGATGAATTCCTTGATTGGTGTATAAATAAAGTTGATTGGAAATCATATGATATCATCGGTTTTTCACTTAATTATGGACAGTTTTTACCATCACTTGCTTTTGCAAAAAAAATAAAGGAAAAAAATCAAGATAAAAAAATTATTTTAGGTGGAAGTACAAGTATTAATAAACTTGGTAAAAGAATAATTGAAACCTTTGATTATATAGATCTAATAGTATCTGGAGAAGGAGAAGAAGCATTATATGAATTATCAATAAATTTTGATAAATATGATGTTATTCCTGGTGTTATATATAAAAAAAATGGTAAAACTTTTTTAAATGAGAATGATAAATATATTGATCTTGATTCTCTACCTATACCTGATTATTCCTCATATTTAAATGATATTAATTCTGTTTCACCTGAAATAATTCAATATTATCAACTTAATGGTAGACTACCAGTTGAACTATCTCGTGGTTGCTGGTGGAATAAATGTACATTTTGTAATGTTAATATTTATGGTAAGAAATATCGGCAGAAAAAAATTAACCGTTTTGTTGATGAGTTAAATTTTTTATCAGAAAAATATAAAATATTAGAATTCCAAGTAATAAGTAATGCTCTACCCAAAAATCAAATCAGGGAGTTTTGTAATTCTATAATTAATCTTAAAAAAGATTTTAAATTATATACAGAAACAAGAGCTGGTTATCTTAAAAGTGATGATTATCAACTACTAAAAAAAGCTGGTTTTAGACATATTCAAACAGGTATTGAATCTTTTAGCCCTAGTTATCTATTAAAAATGAATAAAGGAGCACGGGTAATTGATAACATAGCAGCATTAAAATTTTGTAGGGAGAACAATATTAAAAATTCTTATAATATAATTATCAACTATCCAAATGAAGAAAAAAATGATTTTATTGAGACAATTGAAAATATTAGTCTTATTAAAAAATATATTCAACCACCTCAGATTAGTAACTATTATGTTGGATATAAAAGCCCGATATATGAAAACCAAAGAAATTTTAATATAAAAAATCTGCAATATAAAATTATTGATACGATTATTTTTCCAAAAAATATTTTAGAAAAAAATTTCTGTTTTTTTAATTCATATTCAAAGATTATTGAGACTTGTGATAACCGTTGGAAACAAATTGTAAAAAACTGGGAAAATGAATATGAACAACAGCAGATATTAGCAGTGAAAAGTGATAAAGATGTTGATAAATTTGTTTTTTATTATCTTGATGGTAACAATTTTATAAAAATATATGATAAAAGAAATGATGATGGTGTTTTGATTTATAATCTAAACGAAGATGAAAGAAAAATATTTTTATCATGTAGAAATGTATCATCATTTAATGAGATAGTTGAAAAAAACAGATCCATCAAACCAGATAAAATTAAAGAAATTTTAGATGATTTTGTTGATGCAAAAATATTTTTTAGAGAAAAAAATTACTATCTTTCACTACCATTAAAAATTGTAAATAATGGGAAAAAAAATATTCAAACTGAAGAAAAAAATTTGGTTGAAACCGGATTATTACAATTATAATGATTTTAAACAGTAAAAATAAGATAAAAATTTATTTTTTCCTGCAAAAATAATTAAAAATCTTTGTTTTTAGAATTTTGTAGGATTTTTACTAAAGGGGGCTTTATGATTATATCACAGGATTGTTATTTTGAGGCGAAAAAAAATGAATGTAAATGAAAAAAATGAAGGCAAGTACATATTCACCTGCATAAATACATGCAGAAAAGGCTTTTATTCGTTTTTATTTTTTCAAACCCTATTATTTCAAACAATTAAAAATAGATGCTTAAAACAAGCTCTTACAGATGAAATATATGTCGGGAGGTATGATTAAAAATGTTATTCTTCTTAATTTCTTATTCCATACTAGGAGCTGGTCTTAAGTATATTGATGATGCATTTGATGAAAAAACATTCAACAAATATATCGCATACATGCTAGTACCAGTTTTAAGCATACTTGGTGCTTTTGCAATGATAATAGACCCAGCATCAGCAACAGTACTTCTAGCAATAATCGCAGGAGTTCTAATGAAAGGGAAAATTGATAACTATGCTTTTATTATTGGTTTTATAACAGTACTTGCGATAGTAATTCTTGTTGGAATAGAATTTATGATACTTCCCCTTATACTTCTTTCAGCAGCAGCGATGCTTGATGAAGTTGGAAATGATTTTATTGATAAAAGAAAAGATAAACTTAATCAAAAAAAGATAACACACAAATTTATCACATATTTCTTTGGACATAGATGGATTATGAAAACAGCAATATTATACCTAGCAATAATCGGAATCATCCCAATAGCACTTTTCTTTGCAATGATAATGTTTGATTATTCATATCTAGGAATAAACTGGTATAGCAGATATGTAAAAAACCAGACAACACCAGCACTACTCAGATCAGCAGTATATAAATTTGGATATCTTTTTAAGTAAATATCCTTTCTTTTTTTATTTGTTATGTCAATTAAATGCGATGTACTAGTAGTTGGAGGAGGACCTGCAGGCGCTGTTGCAAGTTTAAATCTAGCAAAAAAAAATATAGATGTTGTTTTAGTTGAAAAAAATTCTAATATTGGCTCTCATACAAACGTAAAAATTGATGTTACGCCTCAAGATACTATTGATAATATTATTAAAGAGTTAAAATTAAAACATAATGGTATTGGTAAAAAATCAGTTTGGTATTCACCAAATGGTAAAAAATTTTTAATGGAGAGTGAAGTTGGTGAATATTATTTCAAAAGAGGATCTGATGAGGATTCATTTGAAAAAATTACTATCAATTCAGCATTAGATTATAATTGTAATCTTGTTAATAATGTAAATATTAAGGATATGAGAAAGGAAAAAGAAACGTATATTACAAATCTAGATAATGGTCAAAAGATTAAATCAAAATATCTTATTGGTGCAGATGGAAATAATTCAATTGTTAGAAATATTTTTCTAGGAATTTCAGTAGGTAAAGAGCTTTTTGCATATGGAATATCTAGTTATGATTTTGATATTGATCATGGAACTTCAAGTGTGTTTTTTGATGCTGATATGATTCCTGGAGGTTATATTTATCTTGTAAAAGGTAATACGGGTCTGTCTTCAGCAGGAATTGTACTTGATCCATCAAAAATAAATCAAAAACCAGAAAAAATATTTGAAAAATTTTTTCAAAATAATAAAGAATTCGGTAATAAAATCAAGGGAGAAAAAATAACAAAATTTTGTGGAATGGGTTGTATTGGTGTACTTAATAATTTACAAGTTGAAAAATTATTTTTTGTAGGAGATGCAGGACGACTTGCAAGTCCTCTTTTTGGTTATGGTATGAAAGCTGCAATTTTAAGTGGTTATTTAGCATCAAATACAATAATAAATTCAATAAATACTAGCTATAAGAATATTGAAAATTATGATAAAAATTGTAAGGAATTATTAAAATTACAATTATCCAAAAGTATAGCAAAAAGTTGGGAAAGGTTAGAAAACAATGATCTTGATTTATTATTTAATATATTTAGAAAAGTGTATGAAAAAAATGGTCATTTAAGTGTTATAGAGAAACTAAAGATATATAATTTAATTAGGAAAAATGATAAATATAAAGATTTAAAAAATATATTAGATTCTTTTGAGGAGATGGCATAATATGCTTGAATGTGATGTTTTAGTTGTTGGAGCAGGACCATCTGGTAGCTCATCAGCAAGAGCAGCTGCATTAAATGGATTTAAGGTGATTCTTGTTGAAAAAAAAGAAAAACCAGGAAAAATTGAATGCGGTGAAGCAATTGGATCATATCTTTTACCATTCCTACCTTTTAATATACCTAAAGACCAATTGATTTGGAAAACAAAAGGTATGAGTTTTACTACAAAAGATTTGCATATAGAAAGATATGGTAAGCTCTGGGAAGCTTTTAGTATTGATAGGGGGAAATTTGATTTTTGGCTTGCTAAAAATGCAGAAAAATCTGGAGCAAAATTGATTACAAATACAGAGTTATTTGATTTTGAATATGAAAAAAATAAAGATATAATTGCAACCTTAAAAAATAAAAATAAAAAAATTGATATAAAAACAAAAATATTAATTGGTGCTGATGGTGTTGATTCAACTGTTTTAAAATCTTTGAATTTATATAAACCCAAAGAAAACGATAACGCTGATATATTAAGCTATGAATTCGAAAATGTATATAACACTGATTCAAATCTTGAACAAATATATCTTGGAGATTATATAAATGGCGGATATGGATATATTTTTCCAAAATCAAAAAAGAAAATAAATATTGGAGTTGGATCAATTTATAAGCAAGATTTAGAAAAATCTTTTGAAGAATTTTGTGAATTACCTGAAATTAAAAAACAGATAAAAAACGGAAGGAAAATAATAGAAAAAAGTGGTAAAGCACCAGTTTTTCCATTTAATGATAAATATAATCATGGCAATATATTATTTACTGGTGATGCTGCATGTCAAAATTTTAAACCTTATGCTGAAGGAATATTACCTGGAATAATATGTGGTGACATATGTGGTAAAACAGCTTCATCATTTTTAAAAAATAATACTCCTTTAGATATGTATAAGAAAAATATTGAAAAAAAAATTGGTATTCTATTTAAAGAATCAGATAAGATTACAGAAATATTATATGATTTGTTTGATATGAAAGATAGGAAAAAATATTCAATTATATGTGCTTTTGCTTCAAATTTATATTCTTACAAAGAAATTGAAAGATTTAAGGAATATAATTATAAGGATATTTTGAAAATGATAAATAAAAAATCAAATAGCATATTTTTCAATAGATTAAAAGAAGATTTTTATGTAAATTATTTAAAATTGAAAAATATTATTTAGAAAAATTTAGAACATTAAAACTCTCGTTTTGTCTAATAGTTTTTTCATTTGGTCTTCTTATATCTTCACCTGACAAATAAATAACAATATAAGGTTTATTTTCATAATGATTATTCAATATATTATAAATCTGAAATATGCCATTACTTAATGTTTCTAATCTTGCTGTGCAAGAAATAATGAAACCGAATTTTGTTCTTTCCTTATCAAATCTACATAGTACATCTGTAACTGAATTCATTAGACTTTTTCCTGAAGCTATAAAAATTTGTCCCTCATCTGCTAAAGCTTTATTTGTAAACCCAATATAGTCACCAAGGATTGTACCGATTACCCTAGGATGGTATTTTCCATTGATTTTAAAGCAAATTGGATAGTATAGTGTTCGCCTGTATAGATTTTCATCAAAAAATTCTTTTGGCCAATTTACTTTTTTAAGGAATTTTTTACTTGCATGTTCATTCTCAATGGATTTAACAATACATCCATATAATGTTGTATCAGTTATTTTCATTTTAATATTAGTTGGAATTAGACCATATTTCGATTCAACATTCCAATTTAAATCTGTATTGATACAACAAGCTACGATCGAATGTGTATGAATTTCTTGTTCAAAAAATTGAAAATTTTTTTCCCATCTATTATCATCAACAGTTGACCCGCCGATAATATAATAATCATTAAAATTCTTAATTAATTCTTCGAGAATTTCATCTTCTCTACCAGGACCAAATTGGAATCTATTTAAAAAAGACATAGTTTTTATTACTGTTGATGCAATTTTTGATGATAATATAACTCTTTTTTGTCCTAAACCTGATATTTTTGGTACAACTCCAGCAGAACTAAATGGGAATAAAATCTTATTTGGGTATTTATTTTCTATATTAGATTTAATCATCTTTGAACATTGTTCAACAGCTTTAATCGGGTTTCTTTTAGTATTTTTTCCTATACCAATTGAAACCTCCATATTTGGATATTCAATAGCTACGGTTGATACCCCTCTTGTAAAACATCCTTCCGGAGTCATAAAACCTGCTACAGTCCCCCCAATAAGAGGTGATTTTGGAAAATTTTTTTTTATTCCATCTAGTATTTTTTTAAATTCATCTTCATAATGAATAGTTGTAAATAGAAAAATTATCTTTGGGGATGACATTTTTTTATTAATTTTTTCTGCTATTTCTTTTGATACATGCTCACCATCCCATTTTCGTGAAATTTCAATTGATATTTTTAATTTGTTTTTTTCGACCATATATAACCAGCAAATATAAGTTTTTAAATTTTAATAAATTATTTTAAATTACCTTAAGTATTTCACGTCTTGCATTTTCCATTTCAACTTCAAGTAGGCCTTTATTCGCGAGAGATGGAGTAATTGCAACTAATGCATTTTCTGTATCTGGGAAAATATAAAACAATGCCTCATAGTCTTGTAATCTAAATTCCATTTCACCAAGTCCTGCTTGTGAATATTCACGTATTACGTTAAAAACATCATCCATTGCTCGGTGTATTATATCCCATATCTTGTTTATCTCTGGTTTGAAACTATCTGTCCCATCTGTTGGCATCACACTTATCATGTTTTGACGTGCAACCATACATGCAAGTATGTCATCTAGTTTTAACAGATCATCCAAAACACTTGCTATTGGATCACTCATTATCATCCCATCTCCAAACACTAAACTCTCATATATTGTATCTTTGAGTAAATATAAAAGAGTTTCTTACAAAAAATTTTTATATGAACTGTATTCCACCTTCTTTTATTGTTATATTTTGTGGTTTTAGGCTATGATCTGTTGCTCTCATTTTTCTAATCATTAGCTTACGCCGGTCCATTGCCATATCTAGATCCATTAGAATAATCCCATCTACTAGAAACTCTGATATTGAGTCTCTACTTAGTTTTCTTGAACCTTCCTCTATTTCACTAGTTACTAGTGCTGTGCAACTGGTTTTATTCAGTATACCCATGATTTTTTTAATATGTATACGTGTTGCCGTGTCACTATCTAGAGGGATTCTTGTCGTATGTTTAATTCCATCAGATGGTATCAGCTCATTAATCCCATCACAAGCCCAAAGAGGGATTTCTGATATTGGTGTTATTGAGTCAAGAACAACTCTGTCATAGTTTTTATTTCTAATTTCATGTTCAATTTCCTGATATACATTTGTTTTTTCAATATCAAGATATAAAAATTTTAAAAGACCTCGTTCAACATGTTCTTTAAAGTTAAAACCAAGTTCTGATGCTTGTTTAATAATATTATTAATTCTTTCATCTGATGTAAGATATAGGCATTTCTCATTTCCCATAACCCCTTTTTGTATGTAATGATAACACATAATTGTTTTACCAGATCCAGGTGTTCCTGATACAAGTGTGATACTGTTTTGTGGGAAACCACCTGATAATAGGTCATCAAGTCTATCTATCCCTGTTGGCACCCGTTCAATTATTGTTTTTATTCTATCAAATATTTCCATGAAGATCACAATTGCAAATAATCCTTCTTTTATCTCCTATCAATATTTTCTATAATTGTAATTTAATTAATATATTTTGTTTATTTTTCATAATATTTATATACAAAAAACATATAATATTTACTTGAAATTATTAACAAATATGTTAAATTGGTCATGTGTGGTTGTTTATGTTATGGGAAGAGATAATCAATATTAGTAAGAACAAAAACTATAATATAAAACAAATTTTCCAGGAGGAAATGCAAAAAACAATACTAACATATCTTAGTCGAGAAGGAGTTTTTAATGATATCGTATTCCAAGGAGGTACATCACTAAGATTATTTTATAACAACCCTAGGTTTTCAGAGGATTTAGACTTTGTATTTAAAGATAAAAATAAAAAAATAAATCTATTGAAAAAAACAAGGAAATTAAATAAATTTGTATTAAATAGCTACCCTTTTATAGAAAAAATAAAAATAAATGATCAAAAAAATGATGAAAAAATTCAAAGAATTATTTTTAAAACATATTCAAAAAATACATATCATAAACTTAGAATACAGATAGAACTTGCAAATGTGCCATCATATAAAAATGAACCAAAAATATTAAATTTTCCTCCATTAAATCCAGCTATAAGAGTAGAACGATTAGAAGAAATACTTGCAGATAAAATAATTGCATTATGTCTTAGATCTTACATAAAAGGTAGAGACATATGGGACATATATTTTTTAACCAATGAAAAAAATATTCATATACCTTGGAATCTGGTTTATAAAAAATCAAATGATTATGATAGCAATCCAGATGAAATAAAAAACAAAATAAAAACTGTTCAAAATAATTTAAAAAAAGAGGGTGTAAAATCTCTTGAAAATGAGATGAAAAGATTTCTTCCTCCTCAATTAGTTGAACAATATGATCAAAAATTTAAAATTATTAATAATCATGTATCAAAAATAATCATTGAAACAATAGGTGAAAAATGAAAGTAAATGAATGGTTAGATTTTTTTAAAAATAATTCTGAGAAAAAACTATTTTCACTATCAGATTTATCACAATTAACTGGAATTAATAAACCTTCATTATCTGTTCAACTATCAAGACTTACAAAAAAAAATATTATTAAACGTGCTTCAAAGGATTGGTATGAAAACCCATTTAACAATCCAACAAATGAGGAAATATCGATGGTTATAAGATATCCATCATACATCTCAATGGAATACTTACTTTCAAAAAAAAATATTCTAAGCCAAGCAGTTCAAACATATACTCTTATCACAACAAAACTACCATATACATATCAAAAAAAGGATAAGACCTTTGAATATCATCAGATAGGGAAAAATCTTTTCTTTGGATATGTCAAAGAAAATAAAATTACTTTGGCTGAACCAGAAAAAGCGTTGCTGGATATTATTTATATTAGATATTTGAAAAATAACGAATTTTCATTTAATAGTATTAAATCTCTCATAGATGATATGGCTATAGAGGAAATAAATTTGAAAAAACTAGATAGATATAGTAATATTTTCGGAAGGAAAATGAATGAAACAATAAATAAATTAGGATTATTAATATAAAAAAAATAAGAAAAAATAGTTTTTTTTATTATGGTAAAAATATGTATAATATTTCAATACTTGATGGCTATGTTGATGAGCCTACATGTCTTGGTGTACCGCCATATATAAGCCCATATCCCAGGTATATCTATGGCGGGATAAAAAAACATAACATGAAAAACAATGTTTTTTACAATACTATAGATGATATTAGAAAAAACCCAAAAATCATATCAGAAATTATCAATAAGACGGATCTTGTTGTGTTTATTAGTGGGGTTAGTGTTCCAGGTCGTTATCTATCAGGTTACCCACTTGGTCCTTCGGAGATAGTAAAACTACTTGAAAGAATTAAAAAACCAAAAACAGTTCTAGCTGGCCCTGCTGCAAAAACTGGTTTTAGCCTTGGCGGGGGTAGAAAAACAAAAGATGTATCAGATTATTTTGATATAACAATCACGGGTGACGCTGAAATTGTTATTACAAAACTATTAGAAAACAATCTAAAAAATATTGATATTGATGAGAAAAGAAAAAATGAATCAGATATTAGAAAACAAGCAATTATTGGTTCTGAAATTGTAAAACAACATCCTTTCTACCCAGATTATGTTATTGCTGAGATTGAAACATATAGGGGATGTCCTAGATCTATTTGTGGTGGATGTAGTTTTTGCAGTGAACCATTAAAGGGCCTTCCTGATTTTAGACCTATAAAAGATATTGTTGATGAAATCAAAAAACTATATGATTATGGTATACGTCATATTAGACTTGGTAATCAACCATGTATTTTTTCATATATGTCAAAAGAAGCAGGTGAAAAAGAAATACCAAGGCCAAATCCAGAAGCTTTAGAAGAATTATTTAGTAAAATTAGAAGGATTGCACCAGATCTTAAGACATTTCATATTGATAATGCAAACCCAGGTGTAATTGCAAAATACCCTGAGGAATCAGAAAGAATTGTAAAGACTATTATCAAATATCATACATCTGGTGATGTCGCTGCGATGGGTATTGAAAGCGCAGATCCAACTGTTATAAAAAAGAATAATCTAAAAGCAAGCCCCGAGGAATCATTTGAAGCAATAAAGATAATAAATAAAAATGGAAAAAAACGTGGTGATAATGGCCTTTCACATCTCCTACCAGGTTTAAACCTATTATTTGGTCTTGATGGTGAAACAAAAAAAACATTTGAATATAACTATGATTTTTTAAAACAAATACTAGATATGGATCTCTTAGTTCGTAGGATAAATATCAGACAGGTAATACCAATAAAAAATACCAAATTATATGAGATTGGTACAAAGAATATAATTAAACATAAGAAACATTTTAAAAAATTCAAACAAAAGATAAACAATGATATTCAAAGACCAATGCTTGAAAGAGTAATACCAAAAAACACTGTTTTAAAAAATGTATTTTGTGAAAAACATGATGGAAATATTACTTTTGCCCGTCAAATAGGAAGTTACCCGATTCTTGTTGGAATACCTGGAAAACTTGAACTAAATAAATGGGTTGATGTAAAAATCTTTGATTATGGTTATAGATCAATTACAGGTATACCTTATCCACTTGATATCAATACTGCATCTAGAAAAACAATTGAGGCAATACCTGGCATTGGTAAAAAAAGAGCTATAAGGATTCTTAGATCAAGACCGATAAAAAACTATAAAGATCTAAAAGAGAGTCTTGATTCAGATGAAATAGCAGAAGATATTAGAAAATATCTAGCCCTATGATTTATTATTATATTTTGGTAAAAAACTAAATATAAAATTATATTTACAGGGTCTAAATGACTGATGAAGAATTAAAAGAGCTTGAACAAAAAATTAATTATTCTTTCAAAGATAAAAATCTTTTAAAAAACGCTCTTACTCATAAAACCTATGCTTTTGAAGCAAGCACGCCTATTGAGTTTAATGAAAGGCTTGAGTTTCTAGGTGACAGTATTCTTGGTTTTATTGTAGCTGAGCAACTCTACATGGCTAATAAATATTTTAGTGAAGGGGAGCTTACACGTCGTCGTTCTACGCTTGTAAATAACAATTTTTTAGCTGAATATGCAAAAAAAATTAATCTTGGAAAATATTTATTTCTTGGAAAAGGTGAAACACTTCAGGGTGGATCAGCAAATCCTACTAATCTTGCTAATGCTATGGAAGCACTTATTGGTGCTGTATATCTTGATAGTGGTATTGATTCTGTACGTGATTTCATTTTGAAATGTCTTTTCACAGATGAAATAAAGTTTTAAAAAAAAATTGGTTTTATTTTTTCTTTTTAATATAGGGTACTCCTGTTTTTTTGTTAATTCCAACTGTGTATTCATCTGGTAGGCTGCATGGTCTTCCTTTATCTGATGCGGATTTACAGAAGAAATAATAAACCCTTGTTTTTCCTTTTTTTGTTTCTACTTCGTTTTTATAAAGTGTGTAATCACCATATTTATAGTATCTTGGTTTTTCAATTAAGAATTCTTCCTCAGAGCGCATCTGTTTGAAATAATCTTTTACCCATGACATCAACAAATAACATATTATTATGACATAGAACACGAAGAATAGATATCTGGTGTTTATGACGTTATCACTAGGCCTTAAAATAAACATCATTATAATTGCCCAGAAACTTGAATAAGATAAATAAAAAATTATGTATAATCTAGACCAGTTTCTTGCTTTATAAAAACCATATGTTACAGAGAATATCGCGATTAATGATAACAAAATGTTGAAATATACAAATAATGACCATGTGCTTATTTCATATAATGTATCCATCATTTGATATGTTCCAAGTAATAATGGACTGTAATACCATATTTCAAATAATACGATAATGATTGATATAATAATTAGGCCAAATGGCATCTTTTTTTTCATTTTTTTCTTATTCTCCCCGTTTATTTATATTATTCTTAATATATTGGTTAAATATATATTTTTTCAAAAATTTGTTTTTATTAGATTATATTTATCCCAAAGTATATAAACGAATTATATATTTATAAGGTTAACAACTGTTAATAAGGGGGTTGTAAAAATTAGAGAGAAAATAATATTTTTAATTGTAGGAATGTTAGTCCTAAATATTGGATTTGGAGCTGCTGTAACATCAACTAGTTCAGTTGAAGAAATGGAAAAAACAATTATTTTTTCAAAACCAATAATTAAAACACATAATGAATATGTAACAATAGAAATTGATGAAGCAGATTCATATCTAATAAATGAAAATAGACCACTTCTACCAAGTTATACACATACTTTTACATTTCCTATAGGAACAAATATTATAAGTGTTAATTGCCAAAGAAAAAATATTGATACTAAGACTTTAAGTAAAAATATTATGCCCTCACCAGCTAAAATGCAACTAACAACATTAAAACAAACATCGATAAATCAAGATTATAATGATGAAATATACCCTGAGATTTGCTATGATTACAATGTTGGATCAGGTATCACAAAAAATAATGAGAGAAATGTTATCTTAAAAGTAACTATTTATCCTGTTAAATATGATCCATCGCAAAATATTATTGAATATGCAAAAAACATGGAAATCAATGTTAAATATGATACATCAGCTGATAACAATTTCAATGATGACTATCCATTTGTAATAATTACTGCTCCAGGATTTACTAATCAACTAAATAATCTTGTCACACATAAAATAAACCGTGGACTTGATACAAAACTTGTTACTTTAAATGAAATTTATAGTAGCACTTATTTTCCAGTTCAGGGTAGAGATGATGCTGAGAAAGTAAAATATTTTATAAAAAATTGTATTGAAAACTGGGGTACAACAGATGTTATGATTGTTGGTGATAGAAATGATTTTCCAACAAGGGATACTCATATTAAAGTCTCAGATGACGATGATGAAATATTTGTAAGTGATCTTTATTTTGCAGATATTTATAATGAAGATGAAGAATTCTGTTCATGGGATTCAAATAATAACGATGTTTTTGCTGAATACGACTGGGGAAGTCAAAGTAATTATGATGAAATTGATGCATATCCAGATGTTAGGATAGGGAGACTTGCTTGTACAAGCTCATCGCAAGTAACAGCAGTGGTAAATAAGATAATTAACTATGAAACACAGAAATCCTATACAAAAAACTGGTTTAATGAAATTGTGGTAATAGGTGGAGATACAGCTCCTAATGATGAAGAAAATATTGATGAAGGAGAATATCTAAACCAAGCAGTTCTTAATGTAATGAATGGTTTTATACCAACAAAAATATGGGATTCAAATGGTAAATTAGGTGGCATTATTAATACAGGTGTAAAAAATATTAATGATGCAATAAACGATGGATGTGGTTTTGTATGTTGGTCAGGACATGGGGCACCAACAGTTTGGACAACATTCCCACATAATGGAAGAATACAATCACTTCCAACACCGTTCCCACCGGGAGTATACTATAATTATTATAATAGTAATCTTGAAAATGGTGATAAACTACCAATTGTAACCTGTGGTGGATGTAGTCTTGGAAAATTCCAGAGTAATGAAAATTGTTTTGCATGGGCATATCTAGCTAACCCGGATGGTGGTGCTATTGCAACTATTGGTGCAGCTGGTCTTGGATATGTATATCTTGGATCCTATGTAACAAGAGGTCTTGTTGAAGGATTTATGCTTGATGTCTTTGAAGCTTATGATGATGGTGCAGTAACATTTGGTGAGATGTGGAGCTGGGCTATTGATGATTATATCACTGGTCGTCTTGACGGAGGAGATTATAAGACTTTAACAGAACTTATACCATTTGGTGATCCAACACTTAGAGTGAGAGAAGAAACTCAAGCTCCATTAAAACCATCGCCACCTCAAGGCCCAAGTCAAGGAAGCCCTGGATCAACACTTACCTATTCAGCTGTTACAACTGATCCTGATGGAGATCAAATATCTTATCTATTCGACTGGGGCGATGGAACATATTCAGATTGGATAGGACCCAAGAATTCTGGTGTTAGTGTTTCTGCAACAAAATCCTGGGATGAAAAAGGAACATATCAGATAAGAGTCCTCGCAAAAGATATACATGGTAAAACTAGTGAATGGTCAGAACCAATGCCAATTCAGATGCCTTATAATAATGATTATGATGATTCTAATCTTAAACCTGGAACAATTTTTTCGAAATGGACTGGTGAAAATGGTCTTCATTTACCTGCACTTCTTGGAGATCTAATAATCTTCATACAACATGATATAATTGTTACATGTCAGATAGAAGACATAGATGAAGCAGAATTCATATTATATAACACAATTGGAGATATTGTTGATTCTGAAATAATCACAAGTTCCAACGAAATATATAGTTATAACTTTGGAAGACCAGGTATTGGCTTTTATAAAATAACAATAAAAGGAATAAAAAACAATGATATAGTATCAACTACAAACTTTGAAAGTATTCTTTCACTTTCAACATAAATAAAATCTTTTTTTCTTTTTTTATTACAATATTTATAAAACTTAATATATATAATATCTATTTATTTATTCAGAAATTTAAAAACAAGGGAGGATAAAAGATGAAAAAATTTAGAAAAACAATAGTATTTGTAATAATTGGGCTTTTTATTGGATCTGGTTTTCTATCAACAAGCGGAGATAAAATAATAAAATTATCAAATAATAATGATCAACTTGACCAATATTATGAAGGACAAGGTGAATCTTATACTGGCGTATTTACTGGTGATTATCTCGCACAATCCTTCAAACCAACACTTAACATACTGACAAGATTAGAAATATTTTTGAAAAATACATGTACATTTGAAGACAATATAGAGATATCCATAAGATGTTCGATTGACGGAGATGATATCACATCATTATCCTTACCAACACAGGATATATTATCAGGTAAAAATTGGGTTGAATTTGACCTACCAGATATCCCTTTAATTCCAGAAAATGAATATTATATAGTATATACACCAGGCGAATTTTTTGATGACCCCTCAGATATTATAACATGGCGCAATAGTAACCATCCAGATTATCAAAGAGGATCAAAATGGGTTTATAATGAAGATGGAACTTGGGAGGAAGAAACTAATGGAGATAGATGGTTTAAAACCTATGGTTATAATAATGAGGAGCCATCTATTCCTGATATTGATGGTGCAATAGATGGTAAAACTGGAGAAGAATATTCATATACATTTATTTCAAATGATCCAGAAGAAGATGATATCTCTTATATGATTGACTGGGGAGATGAATCAACAATTGAATGGTCAGAGTATATTCCTTCAAATGAAGAATACATAATATCTCACAGCTGGTCAGAAGAAAACACCTATACAATTAGAGGAAAAGCAAAAGACATTTATGGTTTTGAAACAGAATGGGCAACACTAGAAGTTACCATGCCCCTACAGATTCCAAATAACCAGGTTCAATCAAATATTAAACCTGGAACAATTTTTACTAAATGGACTGGTGAAAACGGACTTCATTTACCTACACTTCTTGGAGATCTAATAATCTTTATACAACATAATATGATAGTTACAAGTCAGATAGAAGACATAGATGAAGCAGAATTCATACTATATGATACAATAGGAAATATGGTAGAATCAAATATTGTTACAAGTTCCAACGAAATATATAGTTATAACTTTGGAAGACCAGGTATTGGCTTTTATAAAATAACAATAAAAGGAATAAAAAACAATGATATAGTATCAACTACAAACTTTGAAAGTATTCTTTCACTTTCAACATAAATAAAATCTTTTTTCCTTTTTTATTATATCTTTTTTTTACCCCAAATTTAATAAATAAAAATCGTTTTGACCCCTTCAATATTTTAAAGGAATTTAAAATATATATCGGTGAAATATAGAAATGTCAGCTTACGATCAAATAGCAATTGAGAAAAAATGGCAGAAAAAATGGCATGATTCACAAATTTATCATTTTGATTTTAATAGTAAAAAAAAGCCATATAGCATAGATGTACCTCCAAGATATGCATCAGGACCACTTCATGCAGGTCATGCAGTACACTATACTCATATTGATTTTGCAGCAAGATATATGCGTATGAAAGGATATAATGTTTTTTTCCCACTATGTTTTGATGTAAACGGAATTCCAATAGAAGAGCGCGTGGAAAGAAAACTTGGAATCACCCGTAAAGACATAGATAGACATAAATTTACAAAACTATGTAGTGATTTTGCAAATAAAAATATTAAAACAATGACAGATCAGTTCATAATCCTGGGGGAAAGTATGGATCCATCGATATATTATCAGACTGATGCAGAATACTATAGACGTCTCACCCAGATAAGTTTTATTGAACTATATCAAAAAAACCTTATTTATAAGGGTAAGTTTCCAGTTAATTGGTGTCCTCGTTGTATGACTGCTATGGCAGATGCAGAGGTCACTTATACGGATAGGACAACGAAGCTGAATAATCTAAAATTTTATTTTAAAGATGAACAATCAGATCAAATCTTAAAATATCATAGCATAGGTGAAGATGATAAAGGAACCTATGTAGAAATTGCAACGACTAGACCTGAGATGCTCCCAAGTTGTCAGATTGTAGCTGTTCATCCATCTGATGAAAGGGCATCTTGGCTTGTTGGTCAGAAATTAATAGTCCCTGTTTTTGAAAAAGAAGTAGAAATCGTTGAAGATGAAGCAGTAGACCCTGATTTTGGATCAGGAGTTGTTATGATTTGTACCGTTGGTGATAAAGAAGACTTAAACTGGGTTTTTAAATATAAACTACCACTTGAGATGAGTATCAACGAGGAAGGCTGCATGACTGAAATATGTGGCCCTTATAAAGATATGAAGATAGTTGATGCTCGTAAAAAGATAATTGATGATTTGAAAACAAAAAATATTCTTATCAAATCTGAGCCTCTAGAACAAAATGTTGGTGTATGCTGGAGATGTAAAACACCTGTTGAATATATTAATGCTGAACAGTTTTTTTTAAAAACAACTGATTTTAAAAAAATGGTTTTAAAATCATCTGATGATATGAGATGGTACCCAGAATATATGAAAGTACGACTCAAGGAATGGGTTAATAGTCTTGAATGGGACTGGGTTATATCCCGTCAGCGTTATTTTGCAACACCAATACCAATATGGGAATGCAGAGAATGCGGTGAGATAGTTATTGCCCGTGTTGAGGATTGCTATGTTGATCCGACTATAGATAAGCCACCTGTTGAAAAATGTCCTAAATGCAAGGGAGATTTAGTTGGTTGTGAAGACGTATTTGACACATGGATGGATAGCTCGATTTCACCACTTTATAATACTTTTTGGCATAGAGATGAAGAAAAATTTAAACATCTATATCCTATGAGTCTACGCCCACAGGCCCATGATATCATTCGTACTTGGGCGTTTTATACTATCCTGCGGTGTAACCTTCTAACAGATGAAAAACCATTTGAAAACATTATGATGGGTGGTTTTATTCTAAGTGAAGATGGGACACCTATGCATGCAAGCCTTGGAAATGTTATAGATCCATTAGAAGTTATAATTAAATATGGTTCAGATGCTTTTCGATGTTATGCAGCCAGCTGTGCACTTGGTGAAGATAATGCTTTTAGGACAAAAGATGTGATCCGTGGTACAAGACTTCTTAGAAAACTATACAACGTTGAAAAATTCATATTAAATATACTTGAAAAAGAAAATATTCCAAAACAAAAACCTGATCTAATCGATATTGATAAATGGATTCTTTCAAAATATAGCATGCTTGTAAAAAAATGTACAAAACTTATGGATAATTTTGATTACTCTCAGACCATGAAAGAAATAGAATATTTCCTATGGCATGAACTAGCAGATCATTATATCGAGATGAGTAAATCACTTGTATATAAAAAAGAAGATCTTGAAAGCATAACTTATACACTTTTTACAATTGGCCTTGGAATGATTAAATTATTCGCTGTTTTCTTCCCACATTTAACAGAAGAATTATATCATAGTTATTATAAGGATTTTGAAGGAGAAAAAAGCATACATCTATCATCATATCCTGAGGTAGTAATTCATGATAAAGAAGCAGTCACCACAGGGGAAATAGTAAAAAACTATATTTCAAATATGCGTAATATGAAAAGTAAAAGAAAAATCGCGCTTAATGCACCATTTAATGTTACAGCCACATATTCAAATAAAACAAATATTGAGAAACTTGAGAAGAATAAAAACCTTATAATATCAACTCTAAATCTTCCAGATGACCATGAATTTATAACTGGAAAACCAGAAATTAAAGAAACAATTGTAGATATTAAACCAATTTATTCTAAAATAGGCCCAAATTTCAAAAAAGATAGTAAAAAAATTAATAAATGGATATCTGAAAATAAAGAAAAATTAATAGAGATGATAAAGGAAAATAATGATATATCATGGAATGATCTACCATTAAATATTAAAAATAATGAAAAATTAATAAAAGATGGTTATATAAAACCTTTAAAAGACAATCAGGTAAAAGGCCATAGTGATCATAATATTATTGGATTTGATGAATTTTATATTGAAATAGTTGAGGAATAAAAAAAATGAAAATTAAAAGTAAGAAAATTAAAAATTTTATTGTAAAAGCCATAGTTTTAATCGTTGTATTATCAATGATTCTAACAGGTTTTATAGTATTTTTTCAAAATTTGTTTTAATATCGACACTTTTTTAAATATGTTTTAAATTCTGCAAGCAAAAATATAGTTATTAATTTGGAGTAATAAATATGCCAAAGGGAAATAAAAAAGTTGATGGAAAAATACTCAACAGATGGATAATTGTAATTGGAGCTATAATGATACAGGTTGCACTTGGTGCAATATATGCATGGAGTGCTTTTACAACACCCTTGCAATCAGATGCTTTTGCTTTTAATAAAACAATGACTCAAGCAATATTTAGTTGTGGTCTAGCTACTTTTGCAGTGTTTACAATAATTGGTGGGCGACTTCAGAAGAAATATGGGCCAAGAAAAATCGCATTACTTGGAGGAATTCTACTTGGCCTTGGATATATACTAGCTGGATTGGTTGGAGCTAACTTCCCATTGAAACTAATATTTTTAGGGCTTATGGGAGGAGCTGGTATTGGTCTTGCTTATGTTGTTCCAATAGGTGTTGGAATCAAATGGTTCCCAGATAAAAAAGGATTAGTCAGTGGTCTTTCTGTCGCTGGTTTTGGTTTTGGAGCTTTTGTATGGATACTTCTAGCAAACCCACCATCAATTCTTGGATTCAATGGGCTTATAACACTTGAAAACGGTCTATATACAGTTGCAAATGTTGACACTGCGTTTTTAATCTATGGAGTTGCTTTTTTAATACTTGTAACACTTGGCAGTTTTGTAATGGTAAATCCACCTAAAGGATGGCTTCCAAAAGGATGGAAACCACCAGCACCAGTTAAAGATAAATCAGGTAAAAAAACAATTGATAGTCTTTCACCAAAAAAGATGCTTAAAACACGTCAGTTTTATCTTTTATGGATGATGTTTCTTATAGGTGCACTTGCTGGACTTATGGTCATAGGTAACATTCAGAATTTTGCAAAAAACCCAACTGAAGGTTTTATGGGATATGGTTTCACTAAACAAGCAGCAATAGATTTTGCAGTGATAGGAGCTGCTGTATGTCTACCAATTTTTAATGGTCTTGGACGTATAGTATGGGGTAAAGTATCAGATAATATTAGCCGCAGGAAAGCGTTGATCTTGATGTGTATATTCCAAGGAATAATGATGCTTGTTTTTTATTATACCACACAAAACCCATATATGTTCTATGTAGCAGCAGCACTCATTGGTTTTAACTTTGGTGGAAACTTCGCGTTATTTCCAGCTGCAACAGCTGATAGTTTTGGATCAGAAAACGTCGGACTAAATTATGGATATGTTTTCACATCCTATGGTATCGGTGGAATAGTAGGACCAATTCTAGCTGGCGCTGTTCAAGATGCAGGTCTTAGTTTCACAATGGCCTTTTACCCAGCGGCAATACTATGTTTCATAGCTGCATTCCTTGGGTTTATCTATAAACCAGCGGTTCTTGAAAAATAAAAAAAAAATTCTTTTTTTTTTTCTTTTTTTTTAAAAAAAATTTTTTTGGGATATGATTTTTTATGAATGATAATAAATTTGATGAAATCATCTTTGATTTGAAAAAACAAAATAAAAAATTTTGTGATAATAGAAAAAATGATCTGAAAAAACATGTATCTGGTCAGAACCCTCGTATTACTGTTCTAACATGTTCTGATTCAAGGGTTGTACCAGAATATATTTTCAACAAAGATATAGGTGAAATATTTGTTGTCCGTATCGCTGGAAATATTGCGATGGATGATTCTGTTATTACATCTCTTGAATACGCAGTTGATCATCTAAAAACATCTGTATTGATCATCCTTGGTCATACAAACTGTGGAGCAATAGCTGCATCTGAAGATATTAGTAATAAAGGTGTTTTATTTGATGAGATTAGAAATAGTTTTAAAGATGATAAAAACCATGTTTTAGATAATCTTAATTATCAACTTGAAATGCTTCCGAAAAGAAGTAAAATAATCTCTGATAAAATAAATAATAAAGAACTAAATTTAATTGGAGCGATATATAATCTATCTGATGGAAAAGTAGAGTTTTTATAGTTCAATTAGCTGATAATTTGAACTTCCAAGACCAATTTTTTCTCCATATTTTATTTGTTTTTCAGGATCAACATGGTTATGTTTTTTGAAAACATCGGGTTTAATATCATTTATCAAATCAAGGCTTGCTTTATCAATTGCAACTGGGTCATCTGATAAAAGATAACCTATATCAGGGCAGATTATAGGCCCGGATAGTGGATCACAGTCACATCCTTTTGAAATACGGTTTACATCATTTAGATATAACACGTTTTTATCATTAACACATGCTTTTGCAGCACAAGCTAGTAGATATTGAAGTTCTTCGTCCTCATTGATTATTCCACCATTTCTACAGTTATCAACACATACACCGCAGCCAAAACATTTACTATCTGATACATCCCATTTATTTTTATTAACAGTTATCGCATCAAAAGGACATACCTCAGCACATACCCCACAATATGTACATTTATCTTTGTTAAATTGGGGCCTGCTTGCATGATGCATCTTTAGTTTTGTCTCTTTTGTGACACCGCCCATTCCAAAGTTTTTAATTGCAGCACCCATACCTGTTGCAATATGTCCTTTAACATGTGAAAAACAAAAAATATGAGATGAATTATAAAGATTATCCCCTACATAAAAATCCCAATTGTTTATTGTTACTTTTTTACCATTATCATCAATTACTACGTCACATCCCATTTTTATAGGTGAAAAACCATGTTTTTCTATTAGTTCTTTATATCCTTTGACTGTATGTCTTTTAGCCTGATAAGCTACTGTTGTATCATATAAAAAAGGTTTAATTTCATATTCAAATAGTTGGTCTACTACTTTTTTTACAAACTTGGGTCTTGGAAAATATTTGTTTCCTTTTTCACCCATATGAAGTTTAAAAGGAATTTTTTTACCCTTAAATCCTTTAATGTTAAATTGTTCAAAAGATTCTTTTAACTTTTTTTCATCTGTAAAAAATACTACTTTTTTCAAAACCTGTTTCACCCGATTTTTTTCTCCCATTTTTTAAGTTTTAATACTTTACCAAGGCTACCATCGTTTTTTATTTCACGTCTAATTCTGTTTTCATGTTCTTTTATATCAAGTGCCCTGTTAGCTATTTCTTGAGCTATTTCTTTTGGAATAACTACTACACCACTATCATCACCAACTACCCAATCATCATTATGTACTATTAATCCACCACATTTTATCTCTGATCCGATCTCACCATATCCCTTAGGCTCACCAGCATTAGATGAAAAATGTCTTGTAAATATTGGTATATCCATTTTTAATATATCATCAAGATCACGTACTGCCCCATCTATTACAACTCCTTTTATTCCTCTGGTTTTTGCACTCCAAGTAGCAAGTTCACCCCAAATAGCTGTTCTTCCACCATTAACATCGATGACAAGAACCGTGTTTTTATCAGCTTTATCTATTGCTTCAACTGGTTTTGCCCAGTCTCCATCGATTGTTTTAACAGTAAGTGCTCTTCCAACCATATGAAAACCATTTTTTATAGGTCGTATACCCTGCATTGATTGTGTTCTATGCATAGCATCAGATATATTTGGTGTTGAAACCTTTGAAAAAGCCTCAAATAGTTCTTTTTTATCATATTTCTTAAATAGTTCTGTTTTTTCAGCTTTCCTCTGTTGAATTGTCTTTTTTATTGTTTTTGTAGCTTTTTTTACATCCTCTGATTTAGTTATGGCTCCACCAACAATAATTATACTAGCACCAGCATCAATTACATCAGGTATAGTCTCAGTATTAAGTCCACCTGCGACAGCTACTCTTATTTTTGTATTTTCAACTATTTTTTTTAGTATTTCTATTGGTTTTTTACCCATCATTTGTTCGTCAATACCAACATGCATACATAGGTAGTCGACATCTAGTTTTTCCATTTGTTCAGCTCTATTGATCTTATCTTTTACACCTATTAGATCAACCATTATTTTTGTACCATATTTTTTTGCTGATTTTATCGCATCAATTATTGTGCTATCATCTGCTGCTGCAAGTATGCATACCACATCTGCTCCTGCTTTTGCTGCCATTTCTGTTTCAAAACCACCGGTATCCATGATTTTCATATCTGCAACAATAGTTTTATCTGGAAAAATCTCCCTCATTTTTCTAACAGCGTTCATACCTTCGCTTTTTATAAGAGGTGTACCTATCTCTATCCAGTCAGCACCACCAGATGCTGAATCTTTAGCTATTTCTTCTGCTCTATCTATGTTTAATAGGTCTAAAGCAACCTGTAATACTATTTTCATGCTAAGTTTTGTAAAAACAATCACCCTTTATAAAAATTGACATTGGAAAAAACGTTTTTTTACCAGTATATTAGAATCTCATTTATCGTATCATTTGGATCCTCGGTATAATCATAATAACCACCTGGTACCACACATTCCGTCCAATAGTCATTACCGATTTCAAAGTTTTCAACCCAATCATCAGTTTGAGGTTCGACATATACCATCCCACGGTCTATTGTGTCAAAACCAACTATTGCATGACCTGTATCTGTTCCATCAAAATACATGACAACAAGTGCACATCTTATACCTTGTTCTTCAGCATTATTATTTACAAGCATGGAATAATCTTCACAATCAAATGTGTCAAAATCAAATTCTATTTCATCTGTTTTATCATATGAAATAAATGCTGCTACTTCAGAGTAGCTTGGATCATGCATATTGTATTTATTACCAGATCTATAATCCTGAATTTCATCCTTATATATATCTAGAGAATTATTAGTTTCGTCCCAGTTATCCTTTAAATTAATATTTTCAAGATTAAGATCTTGCAGGTTTATATTTAAATTATGATTTTCAGTTTGTAAATCAATTATACTTTCAGCTAAATTATCTATTTTATCTTCATAATCTGATTTGATATTTTCTATTTCCTTGTTTTTCATATTTATTGTTAGGATATATCCTGCTGAAGCAGATGATACACTTATGATTATTATTACTAGTAGAACTATTATTGTTTTTTTTGAAATCATTTTTTTACCCCTCCATAGAGTTTAATTTATTGATAATATGAATAAGTTTTTAAATTTTTAAAAGATTTTCTATACAAAAAAAAAAATAATCCTTAGGGAGGAAAAAAATTTTTTCCTCCTTTTACCCCTGTATCTTCATCCGCCCATCAACAATATAGGCAATTGAGATAATTGATTAGCATTTTTTTGCTAAAGGGTAGATATTTATTACCTCTTCTTGCAGATATTGTTCTTCTGACCCCAGTATTATGTTTAACCTAATTACTATATATACTTTATAGACCAATCATCCTATTTAGCCCTATAAAAACCAAGTTTTTTTAAAAAAAAAATGGTTTTTTTATACAAAAAACTTAAACATAAGTTTTTTATCAAAATAATTGTGAAAAGAAATAATAACCTGAAAAATCGTTTCCAGAAGATGGGTATAAATGATTTTAAGGAGTTTATAAAAAAACTTGAACTACAGGCTCTTGAAACAGCTGAAGAAAGAATACCTCTTTATATGAAAATTGGTTTGAAAGATGCAGAGAGTATTCTTGATGTTGGCTGTGGGCCTGGTACTGTTACACTTGATATAGCTCATCTTACAAAAGGGAAAGTAGTTGGTGTTGATAGTTCTAAGAAAATGGTAGATGTTGCTAGTGAAATCCTTAAGGATTTTGAAAACGTAAAAATATTTGTTGCTAGTGCTGAAAACCTTCCTTTTGAGGATAATTCTTTTGAAATAACTACTTGTAATCTTGTTTTAATGTGGTCTAAAAACCCTCAGAAAGTAGTAGATGAGATGGCGCGTGTTACAAAAAAAGGTGGTTGTGTGCTTGCTTCTCTTGAACCAGATTATGGTGGTAAACTTCATTTCCCAGAAAACCCAAAGGTTGACCCTATTTTTGCTGGTGAAGCAATTAAAAGAAAGGGTGGTGATCCACATATTGGTAGAAAACTACGTTTTCTTTTTGTAAATGCAGGTTTAAAAACAGAGATTGGGATTGGTAATAACCGTATTTGGTCTTGTGAGGAGGATAAATCATATTATACTCATGCGCGGGATTTTTATGTTAAAGCTCTTAAAGAATCAGGTCTATCTCAAAAAGAAATTGATAAATGGGAATTTGATTATCTTAAATCTCTTGATGATGGTGTTCAACTCAATTTTTTCCCACAATTTTATGCTATTGGATGGAAATTATAAAGTTTTATTAACAGAGTTTTTTATTTCATAAAAAAAAAGATAATTGATATTATGACAGCAAAAATTGTTGATGGTAAAAAAATTGCGGAGGATATTCAACATAATGTCTCTGAGAATATTTCAGATTTAGTTGATAAAAATGGTCTCATACCTAATGTTGGTACAATTATTATCGGTGATGATCCATCATCAAGGCTTTATATGAAACTTAGAAACAAGGCATGTAAAAAAGTAGGTATTAATACTTTTTCAAAGGAATTTCCAAAGGACGTTAGTGAAAAAAAGTTAATTTCTGAAATAAAAAAACTTAATACTAATTCTGATGTCCACGGGATTTTAATACAGCTACCATTACCAGATCATCTTAATCAGAGTAGAATCATTGAAAATATTAATCCTACAAAAGATGTTGAGGGTTTTCATCCGTATAATATGGGTAGGACGCTTCTTGGAGATGAACATATTGTTCCATGTACTCCTCTATCTGTTATTACTATACTTGACTATGAAAAAGTTGATTTAAAAGGCCTTGATATTACAATTATTAATCATAGTAACGTTGTTGGAAAGCCTTTGTCTGTGATGTTTCTAAATCGTAATGCAACAGTAAATGTCTGTCATGTTTTTTCAAAAGATACAAAGAAATATTCAAAACAATCTGATATTCTTGTATCTGCAACAGGAATACCTGGTTTTGTTAAATCAGATATGGTTAAAAAGAATTGTTTTGTAATTGATGTTGGGATAATAAAAACAGATGAAGGTATCACTGGTGATGTTGATTTAGAAGATGTAAAAGAGATTACTTCTAGGATTACACCTGTACCTGGTGGTGTTGGACCAGTTACTGTTGCATGTTCATTAATAAATATGGTTAAAACATATGGAAACTCTATAAAATAAAATTTTTTTTTTATACCTCTGTTTTATTGAATAGATATGTTCCAAGTGATAACATAAAAACACAGATACAACACATCACAAGAAGATCAATAAATGGATTTAACATTGCATTTTGACCTGTTAGACTTCCTCTTATACCATCGACCATATAAAAAATTGGATTAATAAAAACAAGTTTACCAACTACCTCTGGTATACCCGTGTTTCCCTGTATCGGGAAAAAAGCCGATGATGTAAACAAAAGAGGCATAATTAAGAGGTTCATAATTAGTGGCATACCCTGGAAATCATTCATTTTAGATGCAAGAGCTAGACCAAAACCAACAGCTGTAAAAGATACTACTATCATAAAAATTATTGCAAGTATCAGACCTGGTATACTTACCACAGGTACACCTAGTCCAAGGGCTATAATAAATATTATCATACCTTGTATAAGAGCTGTTGAGGCCCCACCAATGGTACGTCCTATAATTATTGATATCCTACTTATTGGTGCTACAAGTACTTCTTGTAGAAAACCAAATTGTTTATCCCATAAAAGTGAAACACCAGTAAACATTGATGAAAAAAGAATTGACATCGCAATTATCCCTGGTGCAAAATATGTTAGATAATCTCCGCCTTCGAATAGGTTTTCAGATATTGCTCCTCTGAAACCTGCTCCTAATATGACGAGGAAAAGTAGTGGTTGAACAACTGATGCGATAAGGCGGCTTTTTGATCTGAAAAATCTTTTCATCTGCCTAAGCCACATGACATATATCGCTTGTATCTCTCTTGAGTTAAACATATCTTTTTTTTCTCCCCTCTATTTATCTACCTCTAAAACGAGGTGGCAGATTCTGTTTATTTACTTTGTTATTTTGACCATCCTCACGCATAGTTCTACCAGTATATGATAAGAAAACATCATCAAGTGTTGGTTTTCTAATACTAATTGATTTTATTTTAATATCAATTTTTCTTGCGATTTCAACTATTATTGGTATTTTTTCTTCACCTTTTTTTGCACCAATTGTAAGGTTTTGCTCGTGTTTTTTAATATTATTAATCCAATCCATTTCATTTAGTTTTCCCACTAGTTTAGAATTATTACTTGAACTAAGTGTTATAACATCTGCACCAATAGAATTTTTTAGATTCTTTGTTGAATCAATTGTTAGAATTTTTCCATGATCAATTATTCCAACACGATCACATAAATTATCAGCTTCATCCATGTAATGTGTTGTTAAAAAAATAGTTGTTTTTTCTTCTTTATTCATCTTAATTATATAATCCCATATTGCCCTTCGGGTTTGTGAGTCAAGGCCAAGAGTTGGCTCATCAAGGAAAAGAACTGTTGGATAATGCATAAGTCCACGTGCAATTTCAAGTCTTCTCTTCATTCCACCAGAATAATTCTTCACTAGTTCATCTTTTTTATCTGATAGATTTACTAGTTCTAATACTTCATTAATTCTTTCATCTCTCTTTTTACGATCAAGACCATACATCCTCGCATGATACTCCAGGTTTTCAATTCCTGTTAGTTCAGTATCAAGAGCTGGTTCTTGAAATACAACACCAATATTTTTTCTAACATTATCCCTATCATTTCGAATATCAAAATCAGAAATCGTTGCTGTTCCACCTGAGGGTTTCAGAAGGGTTGTAAGCATTTTAATAGTAGTTGTTTTTCCAGCTCCATTTGGGCCAAGAAATCCAAATATTTCTCCTTTTAAAACTGAAAAACTAATGTTATCTACAGCTGTGAAATCATTGAATTTTTTTGATAGGTTTTCGGTTTTTATAATTTCCAAATAAACAAACCCTCTAAATATTTATTTTAGCCGGTAAAATAATGATATTATTAATAAGTTTATGCATAAAAAAAAGGATATTTTTTTTATTACAAAGATTTTTAA
>Ga0272441_10003452_pt1 | contig 30025 bp, 28 predicted proteins | sample SSMProp6N_FD_193582 | JGI IMG/M metagenome (GOLD analysis project Ga0272441, IMG submission 193582) | Marine sediment archaeal communities from Little Sippewissett salt marsh, Falmouth, MA, United States - SSM-Prop-6N | ecosystem: Environmental > Aquatic > Marine > Wetlands > Sediment ... | reverse complement strand
GATTCCCATTCGAGAGATACGGCTGTCCGCACTATATCCCGTAGCGCCGCGACGGGCAAGGCAATTCGCCGCACGCCGGGCGAAAGTGCATGTGGAGGTTCCGCGGCATCTGAATCCAGGCCGCCATCGGCATGCCCGGATTTTTTCAGAGACACAGCCGAAATCTGCGCGAGCGGTCGGATCGGGGAAGGGGGCGTTCTTGACGCCGTTGCAGCAGGTCTCTACAATGACGCCTTCTGATTTCGTCTCCGGCAGGGCCGTGGGGGCCCTCGGTTCGACCTCAATGACAAGGATTCTGACGCAATGATTGGCATCAACGAAAATTTTCTGAAGCTCAAGGCGGGGTACCTGTTTCCTGAAATCGGGCGGCGCGTGCGTGCGTTCAAGGAGCTCAACCCGCAGGCCGAGGTCATTAGCATGGGCATCGGCGACGTGACACAGCCCTTGGCGCCGGCGGTGATCGAGGCAATGCACCGGGCGGTCGACGAGATGGGCCAACAGGAGACGTTCAAAGGCTACGACGACGGCGGCATCGGCTACGAGTTCCTCCGCCGCGCCATCGCCGAGCACGATTTCCAGGCCCGGGGCGTGAGCATCGACCTGGACGAGATCTTCGTCAGTGACGGCGCCAAGTGCGACACGGGCAACATGCAGGAGATCTTCGGTCTGGACAACGTGGTGGCGGTGGCCGATCCGGTGTACCCGGTCTACGTCGACACCAACGTGATGGCGGGCCGCACCGGGCCGGCGGGCGAGAGCGGGCAGTATGAGGGCGTGGTTTATATGCCGGCAACCGCCGACAATGGATTTGTCCCCGAGCCGCCTTCCGAGCCGGTGGATATGATCTACCTTTGTTTCCCCAACAACCCGACCGGCGCGGTCGCCACGAAGGAGGCTCTGGCCCGGTGGGTCGAGTATGCCCGCGCGAACAGGGCGTTGATCTTCTACGACGCGGCGTACGAGGCCTTCATCACCGACGAGGCTATCCCGCATTCGATTTACGAGGTCCCCGGCGCCAAGGAGGTCGCCATCGAGTTTCGAAGCTGTTCCAAGACCGCCGGCTTCACGGGCGTGCGCTGCGCCTACAGCGTCGTGCCGAAAGAGCTCAAGGCCTACACGAGCACCGGCGAAGCGGTGGAGGTCAACCCGATCTGGAAGCGCCGGCATTGCACCAAGTTCAACGGCGTTTCCTACGTCACGCAGCAGGGGGCCGCGGCGACCTACACACCCGCGGGCCGCAAGCAGTTACAGCAGACAATCGACGTCTACATGACCAACGCCGCCTTGATTCGCAAGACGCTCACGGAGTTAGGCTACGAGGTCTACGGCGGTGTCAACGCTCCGTACATCTGGCTCAAGACGCCCGACGGCGCCGGCTCCTGGGATTTCTTCGACCGGCTCCTGAAAGAGGCGAACGTGATCGGCACGCCCGGCGTCGGCTTCGGACCGGCCGGCGAGGGCTATTTCCGCCTCACCGCGTTCGGCACACCGGAAAACGTCAAGGAAGCGCTGGAGAGGTTCGCCCGGCTTTAAGCGCAGAGGCCCGGCCGGCAAAGCCCAAAACTCATCGGTGTTGGGGGACTGTCGAGGATGGAAGTGAAATACTTTGCGAAGATCATCATCGCGTTTGCCGTCGTCGCCGTCTCAAGTTTGAGTGCGGTTGCGGAGAATCTGCCGGCGGATTGGCTGGCAGCCTGGCGCGATCCGGGCGTCGAGTTTCGCCCGCTGCAGATCGTCCACGGCGTCCCTGCGGGGCAGGCTACACCTGGGGCCATGGAGCAGCTCAAGGATCTGGGCCTGGGAGGAATCGTCTGCAACGTCTCCTTCGACAAGTACCTGGTCTCCGAGGCGCACTGGCAGACCCTGGTCAAGGCGGTCGAGGCGTGCAAGCAGGTGGGCCTGCGGGTATGGCTCTACGACGAGCTGGGCTATCCGAGCGGGGCGGCCGGCGGGCTCGTGCTCGATAAGATGCCGGAGGGCGAAGCGCTCGCTTTAGCCTACGATCGGTCGCGTAGCGATCCGTTCGTCTTGCGGCCGGCCTACGAGCACACCCATGCCTCGAATAACTTTTGCGCCGCACGGCGCTATCCGAACCTGATCGACGAAAAGGCCGTGGCGTGCTTCATTGAGACGACACACCAGACGTACTATCAGCGGCTTGGGCCCTTCTTCGGGACGACGATCGAGGCGGTCTTTACCGATGAGCCTTCGCTGATTGCCGTCAACATCGGTCCGCTGCCCGACTCGGTCCGTACGAAGGTGCGCGTCGACGATCCGCTCGATCCGAACGTGATGCCGTTGCCTTCGGTGCCCTGGGTGGCGGACCTGCCGCAACTCTACCGGCAGCGCTACGGAGAGGACATCATGGCTGTGCGCGGGAGCCTCTTCGAAGGCAGCAGTGACGTGGACCGCCGGGTGCGGCGGCAGTTTTGGTCTCTGATTTCCGAGCTGGTTGCCGAGCGCTACTTCGGGCAGATCCAGCAGTGGGCCGGCGGGCACCGCGTGGCCTCGTCGGGCCATTCACTCTGGGAGGAAACGCCCGTGCACCACGCGGCGTTCGAGGGCAACGCCCTCAAGGCCCTCTCGCGCATGGATATCCCGGGCCTGGACCTGCTGACCTCGAATCCTGAGGCCGTGATCTACACCGGGTGGATGACGGCGAATCTGCCGGCCTCGGCGGCCCTGGTAAGCGGGGGGCGGCGCGTCATGACCGAGGTGAGCGATTTCTCCGAGACGATGGCGGGCAAGCCGCCGGCCTCGGCGGCCGAGATGTGCGCGACCGCGGCGTGGCAGGCCGCCTTCGGTGTCACGGAGTTTACGCTGTATTACAACCGCGCGCAGCGCTCGCAGGCCCAGTATCGCCGCTACGGTACCTTCGTCGGCCGGCTCAATGCCTTGCTGCGAGAGGCCCAGCCGGCGCCGCGCGTGTTGTTGTATTATCCCATTGTGAACGTCTGGACCGATTACAAGCCTGTGGCCGAGAAGCTCGTGTTGGAGTCGCAGCCTAAGCGCTTGCAGGAGACGATCAACGCCTTCATGGGCCTGGGGCAGCGGCTGACGCGGGGACAGGTTTCGTTTGCCCTGGCCGATTACGAGATTCTCGCGACGGCGCGCGTCCGGGAGGGCCGATTTCGCATCGCGGGGCGGTCCTTCACGTCGCTGGTGCTGCCGGTGGGCGCGGCGGTGCCCGCTGATGCGGAGAAGAATATCGAGAGGTTCCAGGCCGGCGGCGGGCGGGTCCTGCGCGACATGACGCCGCAGAACCTGGACACCGAGTCGGCAGCGAGCGCATACGATTGCGGCCTGCCGAGTCCGGGCAGCGATCGGCTGGTGGTGGGGCGCTTCACCCGGGAAGGCAGGACGGTCCTTTTGGCTGTGAATGTCGGTACCACGCGGTATGATGGGACGCTGACGGCGCCGGAACCGGCCGATTGGTGGATCGCCGATCCCGACACGGGGCGGACCGAGCGGGCTCGCGCTGCCGGCGCGGGCGCCCTGGCGATTTCGCTGCCGCCCCGGGCGGCAAAAATCCTGGTCGGGCCGCCTGCGGTCGATGGCGATGACGTTTCCCCGTGACGGATGGACCTGGAGTGATGCAGAGAAGACGGATGTTTTTGAGATTCGGGATGAATGGCTGAGTCGACGATTGCCTACATTGGATTGGGCGGCAACCTGGGGGATCGCAGGCAAACGATCGAGAACGCTGTGGCGGCGCTGTCCCGGAATGCGGACATCGAGGTCCTGCGCCGCAGCGAGCTTCGAGAGACGCTGCCTCTGGGGACGTTTCGCAGGGACGCTACCTCAACGGGGTCTGCGAAATCCGGACCACGCTGGGGCCGCAGGAGTTGCTCAATGCGCTTCGAGAGATTGAGGACGCGCTGGGACGCCAGCGCAACGGCCGATGGACGTCCCGCACGATCGATCTGGATTTGCTTGTCTTCGGGCAGGAGGTGGTGCGCACGGCCGAATTGACGGTGCCGCACCCGCAGATGCATCTGCGCTCGTTTGTACTCGACGGCCTCTGCCAGCTCGCTCCCGAGATCGTACACCCGGTTCTGGGCGAGCCGGCCCGCGTCCTGGCCGAGCGGCTCAAGGGCGCGGATTTCGCCCTCGATCCAGGCGCTGCCCAGTTGGTGAGCGTCGCAGGCGTCATCGGCGTGGGCAAGACGACGCTGGCCGATAAGCTGGCGGGCCTGCTGGGAGCTTCGGTTTTGCGCGAGCCGTATGACACGAATCCGTTTATGCCCGAAGTGTATGCGGGTCGGAAGGAATTCGCGCTTGATTCGCAATTGTATTTTCTGGTGAACCGGGCCGAGCAGCTTGGACGCGACGCGTTGGGCGGCGGCAGGGTATTCGTCAGCGATTACATTTTCGAGAAAGAGTTGATCTACGCCCGGCGTCTCTTGAACAGCCAGCAAGTCGATCTGTACGAACGCATCTACCGTGCCTTCGTGGAGCGAGTCGCGGCGCCGGTGCTGGTGATCTATCTGACGGACTCGCCCGGGGAGTGCCTGGAGCGGATTCACCGCCGCAATCGACCGTACGAGCAGGAGATCACCGCGGAATTCCTGACGCGGCTGCATTCGGATTACGAGCAGCTTTTTGCCGACTGGCGGATTTGCCCGGTGATGCGGGTGCCCGCGGGTGAGTTGATCTCCGGCGGCGAGGCGGCGGCCGAGCGTCTCGCCGGGCAGGTCAGAGCGTATATTGCAACTGAAGAAGGGGCGGCCGTCGCGGCCGTCTGCGAGAATGGAACCGATGGACGTAGCAAAGACAATCGCTGAAATCAGGCGGTGCGTGCGCCAAGCCCGCGCCGCCGGCAAGACGGTGGGACTCGTGCCCACGATGGGGGCGTTGCACGTCGGGCACGTTTCGTTGATCGAGGCGGCCGCGGCGCGGTGCGATTTCGTGGTGGTGAGCATCTTCGTCAACCCAACGCAGTTCGGTCCGGCCGAGGACTTCGAGAAGTACCCCAGGCCCTTCGAGAAAGATCTGGCGATCTGCGCCGAGCACGGCGTCGGCGCCGTGTTTGCACCGAGCCCGACCGAGATGTATCCGCAGGAGAACCTGACGTGGGTGGGCGTGGAGAAGCTGACCGAGTCGTTGTGCGGGCGGTCGCGGCCCGGCCACTTCCGGGGCGTAACCACCGTTTGCACGAAGCTGTTCAATATCGTTGGCTGCGACGTGGCCTTCTTCGGACAGAAGGACGCCCAGCAGGCGGTCGTGATCCAGCGGATGGTCGCCGATCTCAACATGCCGCTGGAGATCGCGGTCTGCCCGACCGTGCGCGAGGACGACGGTCTGGCTGTGAGCAGCCGGAACAAGTATCTCTCGGCGGAGCAGCGGAGGGATGCGACCCAGATTTTCCAGTCGCTGAGGCGGTGCCGGGAGATGATCGAGGCCGGCGAGGAGGATGCGGCGGCGATTCGCGCCGAGATGTGCGAGATTTTAGGGCGAGTGGCCGCCATGGAGATTGAATACGTCAGTATCGCCGATGCCGGAACGCTCGAAGAGATCGAGCGAATCGGGGGGCGGGTCCTGGTGGCGGTGGCGGTGCGGCTGGGGCCGGCCCGGCTCATCGACAATATCCTGGTGGACACGACGCTGCAGTAGACTATAATGAACGCTTTCGACGCAGACATCAGAAACTGACGAGAAGGACCATGTTGCTCAAAATACTGAAAAGCAAGCTGCACCGGGCCCGCGTTACGGATGCCAGGCTGCATTATCCCGGCAGCATTGAGATCGACGAGAATCTCATGGAGAAGGCCGGAATCCTGCCCTATGAGGCGGTGCTTGTGGCGGATCTGAACAACGGAAATCGGCTGGAGACATACGCGGTGCCGGCCGAAAGGGGCTCTCGGAAGATCGTCATCCTCGGAGCCGCCGCCCAGTTGATAGAACCTAAGGACATCGTAATCATCATGGATTTTTGCCATTGCACGCCCGAGGAGGCCGCCGGGCACAAGCCCAAGGTCGTCGTGCTGGATGAAGACAACAATATCGTGAAGCCGGAGTAAGCCTTGGACGAGCCTGGCGAAGGTACGAAACGGAAGTCGTGGCTGAAGGTCGCCGCTCCGCGAGACGTGCGGATTGTGGCAGCCGCTGCCGATCTCGCTGTGCGGACGAGAATGCGCTGATGCACCCGGAACTGCTGGACATCCCCTTCCTGCATTTGACCGTCAAGAGTTACGGTATGATGATGGTCATCGGGTTTCTCTGCGCCGTGACGATCATCCGGTATCTCAGTCGCCGGTTCACGCCGGACCCGCAGTACATCACCAACGCGGCCCTCTATTCGCTGATCGCCGGCGTGGTGGGGGCGCGATTGTTTTTCGTAATTCACTACTTCGACCAGTTCCGGGACAATCCACTGGGCGTATTCGCGATCTGGAAGGGGGGACTGGAGCTGTTGGGCGGCATCGTTCTGGCGATCGCCGTGATCGTTTTCTACATCTGGTATCACAAACTCCCGATGCGACATTATCTGGACGTCCTTGCCGTCGGCTTGATGGGGGCGCTGATCTTCGGCCGCGTCGGCTGCTTCCTGAACGGTTGCTGCTACGGCAAGCCCGCCGAACTGCCGTGGGCCGTCCGGTTTCCCTACGGCTCTTTCGCCTACCGCAGCCAGGTGTATCCCGATCCCGACCGCGACCGCGCCGAGCCGCATCTCAAGCTGCCCGACGACTATTTCGGCTACCGGGACGAGCAGGGCGGCTACATCGCCGACCTCAAGCCCATTGAGCAGCTCAGCGGCGAGCAGAGAGAGCAGGTCACCACGGGCCCATACCGGTGCCTGGCAGTCCATCCCACGCAGTTGTATACCTCCGCCTCGGCGTTGGTTTTCTGTCTGATTCTCCTGGGGTTCTGGCGGCGCTCGCAGAAGGCCGAAGAAGCGGGGCGGTACGGGTTCCTGACCAAACCCGGCTCGACGTTCAGCCTGATGTTCGTCCTATACGGTTGCATGCGCTTCATCATCGAGTTTCTGCGCGACGATAATCCTTTCGAGATCGCGCGGCTGACAATTTCGCAGCTTCTCGCCGTGGGGCTCGTCGGTCTCGGTATCGGATTCCTCGTCTTCTTTACGGTCGTTGAGCCTGAGAAACGGCCTCCTTCCCGGAAATAGCATCGCCGCACCGGGACCGCCGGCGCCGGCGGCATTGCCGCTGCTGCCCCGGCGACGATTCCCTGATTTCCACAGGCGCTGAGCACAATTTGAGTTGAACATTCCGCCAGATTACCGATACTATATGATGAGAGGGCAAGGGGGCAGCAGCAGTTTTAAGTACGTGTGGGTTATGGGTCTTTACGATAGAGAATACACGCAAGCCGACTTTCGGCGGCAGCGCTACGGGGCGCCGCAGATGCGTTTTAACATGCCGCGAATCACGTCGGTGGTCAAGTGGCTGCTGATCGCCAACATTGGGATTCATATCCTGCAGGTCATGCTGTTCCCGGCGCAGATGAGAGACCCGATGGTCCTGACGCCTGTGGAAGAGGTGTTTGCCGTGAATCCGCAGACCCTCGGCCGGGTTTTGCAGGTCTGGCGCCTGGTCAGCTACCAGTTCCTCCACGGCAGCGCGTTTCACCTCTTCGGCAACATGCTCGGCCTTTTCTTCCTGGGGCCGACGCTGGAACGACATTGGGGCAGCAAGCGCTTCCTGGCGTTCTATCTTTTTTGTGGCGTGGCCGGCGGCCTGTCGTATTACCTGCTCATACTGGTGCGTCTCGTGGGCGTCGGCGCGATGGTCGGCGCTTCCGGCGCGATCCTGGGAATGTTGGCGGCGTGCGCGATTCTGTTTCCGAATTTCGTCGTGTTCATTTTGCTGTTCCCGGTGCCGATTCGAGTGGCGGCGGTGGGTCTGATGCTGGTTTATGCGATCAACGTGTTCCTGGGCGGCTGGAACTCGGGCGGTGACGCCGCACACCTGGGCGGCATGGCCGCCGGGACGGCCTACGTCCTGCTCTTCCCGCGCCTGGGGCGGCTCCGGCTCAAGAAGAAGGCCGGCTCCTGGGAGAAGAACATGGAGCAGCGCCGGCTCTTGCAGGTGGAAGTGGACCGCATTCTCGCCAAGGTCCACCGCTCCGGCTTGCACAGCCTGACTGCCAAGGAAAAACGCATGCTCAAAAAGGCCACGCAGGAAGAACTCCGACGGCAGAACGTCTAACGCCAACCTCGGCTCCCGCGCGCGCATGTCACTCTATCTCCCTTATGGCTTGAACGTGCGGTCCCACGGATTGGCGGCGCGCGGCGTGTAGCGGGGCCGCCCGTCACGGTCGGGCATCGCGTCGACGAGCCTCTGGAACTTTCGCAGGACACGCCGGTGCGTTGCGTTCTCGCTCTCGATCAGGTTGGTTTCCTCCCAGGGGTCTTCCTGGAGATCGTGGAGCCGGGTGATCTGCGCCGCCTCGTCGACCCAGACCTTGTACCGCTTGTCGCGCAGGACGCGGGAGGCGTAATCGTTGACGCCGCGAACGCCTTGCTCGTCGAGCTTGGCGGCCCCGTGCCCCAGCGCCATGATCCACCGGCGCCGCGAGTCGTCTGCCTGGCCCAAGATCAGCGGTGCAAATGACTTGCCGTCGATGGTGAGGTCGCCCGGGACGCTCGCTCCGCCCAGCTCGCAGAACGTGGGCAGCAGGTCGGCAAAATCGGTCAGCGCGTCGGTGACGGTGCCGGCCGGCACCAGACCGGGGCCGTTGACGACAAACGGCGCGCAGACGCCGCACTCTAACTTCTTGGCCTTGCCGCCTCGGACTCGGTGCCCGCTGCGCGTGCCCGTGAGGCCGCCGCTGGTGCCGTTGTCGGTTGTGAAGATGAGAATCGTCTTCTCGCGAATCTTCAGCCTGTCCAGGGCGGCGACGAGCTGCCCGACGAGCTTGTCTGTGTAGCGGACCATCGCCTTGTGCTTGGCGGTCTTCTCCGTGACGTCGGGCTCGTCCGGCGTGGCAACGAGCGGGCCGTGCGTCAGGCACATCGGGAAGTACAGGAACATCGGCTCGTCCTGGTGCCGTTCGGCGAAATCGATCAGGAACTGCGTGTAAATGTCCGGGCCGAACTTGCCCTTGTGGGTCTTGCTCTGCTCGCCCGTGTGGATGTACGGGTCCCAGTATCGCTCGTTGCTGGGCGGGTTGCCGCCTTCGGCACCGGTCCACATGCACCATTCGTCGAAGCCGTGCTTCTTCATGGCGTCGGGCGTGACGCGGAAGTCGTTGATTTGCCACTTGCCCGCGGCGGCGGTGGCGTAGCCGGCCCCCTTGAGAAGCCGCGCCACTGTGGTGTGATGCTGCCAGTCGAAATAGCCCACGCCCCAGCGGGGCACGTCCCAGTGGTTGACCCAGCCGGTGCGCCAGGGGTATTGTCCCGTCAGCAGGGTCACGCGGCTCGGCGTGCACTGGGGCATCGAATAGGCATTCTCGAAGCGCATCCCGCCGGACGCCAGCGCGTCGATGTGCGGCGTCTCGATGTCCTCGGCTCCGTAACAGCTCACCCACTCCTTGCCGAGGTCGTCGACCATGATGAAGATGATGTTGGGCTTCTCGGCGCCGGATCGCGCTTTGCCCCACGCGCCCGCGTGGCCCAATGACATTGCTGCCGCACCTATGCCGGCCAATTTGAGAAAGTCACGTCGTTGCATGCAAGCACCTTTCTTATTACGACCGCATTTCGCAAGTCTTTCGACTACCATGGATAGCAGATTGCTTTCCCGGCGCGCCGGGACTCCTCGCAATGACAAATACGAATCCTCGATGTCATTGCCAGCGATGCGAAGCAATCTACAATCGCACGATCTATGAACCGCGTACTATCGCGGAAGATACGCTCCGTAAGAATCACGCAGAAATTCGAGCCACCATTCGATGCCGGGATCGTCCTGGGAGCCGTCGCCGCCGGGGCGATGGTTCGGGCCGTAGGGCGGGACGCACTGCAGCCAGGTGGAGGCCAGCATATAGCCGTCGCCGCGAGACAAATGCGCGACGGTCTGTCGTTTCTGGTCGGCTTTCATGGCGTCGGTATAGACGCCGATGTTGATGTAGTTGTAGTACCCGTCTCGCTTGCTGTATTTGCCCCAGTAGCCGCCGGGGGCGTTGCCGGGCGTCGCCTCGCTCTGGATGTAGGGCTTGCCTTCCACGCGTTTGGCGAAGTGGATGCCGAGGTCCGCCTCGGCAGGGGGCTCGCCCTTGAAGTTGGTGGCGATCACGCAAGAGGGGTCCGCCGCCTTGCCGGCCCGGACCATCGCCCGTGTGTCGAACTTCTTGGCGCGTCTGGCCATGCCCTCGTTGTCCGGGTCGACGAAGACGTTGCGATAGTTGTTGGCCTTGAGCCACGCTGCGGTGTTGGCCACGGCGGCGCTCGCCTCCTTTTGCGTCCAGCTCTCCCACTTGCCCTTCGAGTTGCCCCAGTACAGACATCCGACCAGGATCACCATCCCCCGCCTGTCGGCAGCTTCGATGATGCGTCCCATCCGTGCGGCGTAGACCGGATCGAGCGTCCCGTCCTGGTGGTAGCTCTTGACATCGCCGAAACGCGAGCCCATGAAGTACACGCCGATCGTGTTGACGCCGTAGGAGGCGAACACGGAAAGATGGTCGATTAGCTCCTGGGTCGCCTTCTCGGACCGCAGGGCGTTGGAACATCGCAGTCCCTTGACCAGGAACGGCTTGCCGTTGAGGCAGGTCCTGGCCCCGCGAACAGAGAACACGGTATCGCCCGCGCCGGCCGTCCGGACCATGGCCAGCAGGATCATCACGCCGACACCGATAAGGAGCGAACTCGATTTCTGCATCACGAACTCCCGGTCTATTCCAGGTTTCACGCCGGCCTTTTGTACCATTTCCGGCCGGCATCCGTCAATCACCCCCGTCCCCCAAATTGGCTTTGTTTTGCGGTGCCTATCCCGGTTTCCGGGCCCAAAGGGCGGAAATTGGCTTCGTTTGGCGCGACCACCCCCGGCCTGCGCATCCTCCGGCCGAGCCGATTGGGTTCGTTTGGCGCGATTGGCTTGGGCCTCGGCGCAGATGGCCGAATTGGGTTCGTTTGGCGCACTTGGCTTGGGCTTCCAGGCCGCGCGGCACCCGGATTGGCTTTGTTTGGCGCGCCTGGCTTGGGTCTCCAGGCGGCCCGACACCTGAATTGGGTTCGTTTGGCGCCATGGCGCTTCGCCCACTTGGCAAGGGGGACGCCGATTGGCTTTGTTTTTCGGCCTCATCTTCATTTTCAGCCCAAAAACGCGGAAATTGGGTTCGTTTGTCATCCACGGGGTACGCGGGTCGGGTCTGCCGGCGAGCGACACGCGGCGCCGCTGCCGCCTGCGAACGGGAAAACCGTGGTCTCGTACATGTGGAGTTCGGATGAGTTTCATTCGTGTCTCTCGCTGCCACGAGCGTCTCTGAACACAGAGGCACCTTGGCGCCGCAGGCTCAAGTGCAGCCCGGGCGGTCGGTCCGGCGGGCTCCATCTCATTCAACGGTCTGTCTCACCGGCACAACCGCGACGCCATTTTCCGCGACGTTATTCATATTATGAACCAAGTGGTCGTATTCGTCAATGAAAAAATATGCCTCCCGCTTTCGCGGGCTTCGGTGGGAAGATGGTGGCCGATAGCGTGTAGGGGCAACCCCCTGTGGTTGCCCTCCAGCGTTCGACACGGACCACGCCAGGTCGAACGCCTCGTTGACGTGAGACCGACAACCCGGTATACTATAGGGGTTTGAAGCGGAGGAAGAATCCGGCCGATTCAACCTCCCTTCGTACAGACCGGCAGTCGTAGGGTGTGCCATGCACACCGATCCCGCTGACCGGTTGATTCGCTATTGGAGGATGGAAAACGATGCGAGCTCCGATTGTTGCGTTGGCCATGTGTCTCTTCATTTTACCCGTTCAAGCCCAATACAGCGGCGGCACCGGCGAACCGAACGACCCCTACCAGATCGCCACAGCGGAGGATCTGATCGCCCTCGGCGAAACCTCCGAAGACTACGACAAGCACTTCATCCTCACCGCCGACATCAACCTCGACCCCAACCTCCCCGGCCGGAGGGTCTTCGACAGAGCGGTAATTGCTGCGGACACAGACGATGCGGAGCCGTTGTTTCAGGGAACCCCGTTCACGGGAGTCTTGGACGGCAACAAGCACACAATCTCGAACATGGTGATCGCAGGCGGAAGCCACCTGGGTCTGTTCGGAGCGACAGGATTGGGAGCAATCATCTCCAATCTGGGCTTGGAGGCAGTGGACCTCGATGGAACTGGCAATCATGTTGGTGCCCTTGTGGGCGGCAGCGCCCATGTGGGGAGCGCCGGAAGCATCATTGCCAGCTACAGCACCGGTGTCGTCAGCGGAAGATCGTCTGTTGGCGGCCTCGTGGGCTTGAACTGCAACGGCAGCATCTCCGGGAGTTACAGCACGGGCACCGTCAATGGAGAGTACTTTGTCGCTGGGCTGATAGGGCAGAACTTGGCTCATATCACCGACTGCTACAGCACCGCCAGGGTCATGGGAGATGACGGTGTCGGCGGCCTGGTGGGCTTAAACGTTGGCAGCATCGCCATGAGCTACAGCACGGGCGCGGTCACTTGCCGTTCGTCCGTCGGGGGGCTGGTGGGGGAAGATCCGCGCTCGCGGTTTGGGGACATTGGTGTCACGTCCAGTTTCTGGGACATCGAAACGAGCGGGCAGACCAACAGTGCTGGAGGCATTGGCAAGACAACCGCCGAAATGCAGACGCTCAGCATATTCCTGGACGCGGGGTGGGATTTTGTTTGTGAGACGGTCAATGGGATTGCCGATATTTGGTGGATGCCGGAGGGGGAGTATCCGGGTTTGGTTTGGGAGGTTGGGGAGGTTCCGGCGTGTTCGGTCGGGGTTGTCGAGTTGGATGAAACCAACTTTGGTGAGACCGTCGGCGAGGGTGTGGTCCTGGTGGACTTCTATGCGACGTGGTGCTCGCACTGCCGCACGCAGGCGCCCATCCTGGACGAGGTGGCTGAGGAGGTCGGGAGCAAGGCGGTGGTCGGCAAGCTGGATATCGACCAGGCCCGCAGCGTCGCGCAGGCCTACGGCGTCACCGCTATCCCCACACTGATCGTATTCAAGAACGGCAACGTCTTCGAGCGATTCCTGGGCGTGACCCAGGCGCCGTCACTGGTCGCCGCGATTCAGGCCGCCATCGAGCACGAGGAAGTTTCACCCCGTTGAGAGAGGCCCTGCGCACGGGAGGTATTCCAAATTCGCAGCCCGGATCCTTCACTACGCTGCGCTTCGTTCAGGATGACATACGGGCCATAGCGACGCGAAATACCAAATCGCAAATACCAAATAGTAAATGCAAATCGCCCCGCGTCAGTCCCAGCGGAATTTGACTTTGTTCTCGGTCAGGGCTTTGAGTCGCTGGCGGACGTTTTCCCGCCTGATGCTGTCGTCCTTCCACTTTTCGATCTCGTTCTTGCTGTCCTGGACCTGCTTCTGGAGGTCGGCGAGCTTCCTGAGCAGATGCTCGTAGGCGATTTCCTTCTGGCGGACGATGAGGTCATAGCGTCGGGCGACGACCTCCTGCAGCTCGGTGCCGAGTTTTTGCCGTTTGGCTTCGGAGCGTTCGTGACGCATGCGGTGACGCAGTTCGTCCCGTCTCTTCTTGAGCGCCAGGTCCTCCTTGAGCACGGCGCCGAGTTCGGGGTTGGAGCGTTCGGCGTCGAAGATGCGGCCGTAGCGGTTCATCAGTGTTTCAAAGTTTTTGACGTAGACCGTGGGGTTGCGGTCCTTGAGCTTGACGAGGTCTTCATGCTCCTTGGCGTAGTTGGCTTTGAGCCAGGTGAGAAACTCTTCGTTGCGTTTCTGCCGGCGGGCGGCCCAATACTCGCGTCCCATCCTCTCGAGCTCCGGTCGGCCGTACTCGCGCAGCTTGATCCTGAACAGATCTTCGTCTTTCTTGCGCAACTGCTCCAGTTCCTTTGCCTGGTCCGGGTTGCGCTTGCGCACACCTTGCATCACTCGTTTGACGGTATCTTCGGAGAGTCCGCGATCCCACCAGTGCCGCGGCTGCCTCGGCTCATCTTTCCAGATATCTCCGTCTGTCGGCTTCTCCGAGGCCGCAGTCCCACTTGCAGCTACGGAAGCGGCGACCAGCGTGACGGCGGTGAGCATCATAACGATCCGACGTAGTGGCATTACGGCTATCCTTTCCAAAACTCGGTCTCGATCTGCATCAGTTCCATCTCAATTTCCTCCACGTCTCCGGCCGGCCCGATGTCATCGTCGCCCGATTCCAGGGCCTCCATTTGCGCTTCGATCCGGCGTATCTCGGAGTCAAAGTACATCAGCTCGGCGTCCTCGGCGTTAACGTCGTCGCTCTCCCAGACGGACGTGGGGATGATCGAGGCGTAGCTCATCGGTGCGGTGGGTTTTGACGCGGGCCCGTGCCCCAGCAGGGCGATGGCGGCTACGATAATGACCGCAGCGGCCGCCGTCATCGCGTGCGACAGACGGGCGAGCCGGCGCTTGCGCCTCTGCCGGGCGGCCATTTGAGCGTTGATATACGCGACCAGCTTGGCATCCGGCTGCGGTGCGGGCCAGGCATTCAGGATCCGCTCGGCAGCCCGGACGTCCTCGGCGGCCGCATCCGCTTCCTCGGCATTGCCGAAACGTCCGAAAAGAGCTTGCCAGTCTTCTTGATTCTGATTTCCCATGGCTTATCCTTGCATGAGCTCACGCAGTTTCTTGAGCCCGCGGTGCAGCCTCGACAACGCCGTGCCGATCGGCTCGCGGCGAAGCTCGGCGATCTCTTTGAAGCTCAATTGCGAATAATAACGCAGCATAATCAGCTCCCTCGTGTCCGCATCCAGGCGGTTCAACTGGACTTGAAGCCGATCCAGCATTTCATCCTTGGCGTCCGATTGTCGGGGTTCGTCGGACACGCGTTGCAACTGGGCCCGTCGCGCGTCGAACAACTTCTGACGCCGTTTCTTGCCGCGCAGATAATCGTGAAAGATGTTCGAGGCGATCCGGAACAGCCAGCTTTCGAACACGCCACCCTTGTACGAGCCGATTTTCTCGACGAGCCTGATGAACAGCTCGCTGAGCAGTTCGTCACTGAGGTCTCTGTCACCCGTTAGCCGATAAAAGTAACCGTAGCAGCGGCCGGCGTACCTGTCAACCATCTGCGCGAAGGCCTGGGCATCCCCCGACTTGCAGCCTTCAACGATCCGGTCTAATTCGGCGTTTTCAGCCATCTGCTGCGTCTACTTACATCCAAGACGGTGTTGAGAAAGGGTTTATTGCAGGAATCCGGAGCGCCGGCGGTACGCCGAAGCCGGTCCCGGTGGGGTCTTCCCCCCCATGTCGGCAGCGCGGATTCTCCGTCTTTCCGGTCCTGCTGCGCCCGTTCGGCGACGAAGCAGGACGCCAACGGGCCCTCAGATCGGCCACGAATCGTCCTGCTGGTCCTTCTCCGGCTCTTCCGGGTCGATCTTCCAGCTCTCGGAGTCCTCGATGTCGTCGATCTCGCGCTGAACGTACTTGAAAAGCTTATCCTGCAGCGGGGCGAGCTTGCCGTACCACTTGAGCATGTTCTGGTAGCTTGCCAGCAGCATGTCGAGCCGGATCAGCTGCCATTTCGCGATGCATTCGGGCTCTTTGATGTTCGAGAACGGGTCACATTTGAACGTTTTGCGCCCGTCCGGGCCGATCTCACACAACTCGCATTGTTCACATTGTATCATCGCTGCACCCTGATATCGAACGGCATCCCTGACGGGAGGCCCTGCATTTCTGTCCTGCCCACGCACACGCCGGCGACGCTCGCTGCATACGAGACAAACGGCGCGGCAACAATTGCTTTTTCTCCCTTTACAGGAGCGTTTCACCTGTGTTAAACTATAGTACACGAGTCAGCAGTGCTTTGTAACCACGATTTTACGGTTTTGTTGGAGGATTGCATGAGCAAGCCACGACGCAGAAGGAAAGTAGGCAGTAAGAAAAGACGCACGCGCTGGAAAATCAGGCATAAGATCAGCTAAGCGGCGTTTTTTTTCCACCTTTTGGCTCTTTGAGTTCCTCTCTTGTGCCGGACGGTGGCGCGCGGCGCCGAAAGCCTGCCGATATAGATGCAACATTTTCACGTAGTTTTTGAGCCCGATGGGTTGGAGATTTCGATTCATCGGGGGGCCACGCTGCTTGAGGCCGCAAGCCAAGCCGGCATCATTCTGAATACGCCCTGCGGCGGCAAGGGCACCTGTGGAAAGTGCGCGCTGCGCCTCGAGCCGTCGGGCGAGCAGGTGCGCGCCTGCCAGTATCGCCTGCAGAGCGATCTGGTGGTGACCGTTCCGCCGGAGTCGCGATTCTACGAGCACAAGATTCTGGTCGAGGGGGTGGACCGCGCCTTGCACGCCCAGGCGACGGTTGTGGAGCAATACCGGTCGAAGGCCGGTTCCGGCCCGGTTTTCGGGTTGGCGGTGGATATCGGGACCACGACGGTGGTTGTCCGGCTCGTTGACATGGGCGACGGGCGAACACTGGCGACGGAGGGCGCGTTGAATCCGCAGACCCGTTTCGGCGATGACGTGGTCAGCCGCATCAATCATGCCCAATCAGCCGAAGGAATGGCGGAGTTGCACGACGTTGTGATCGGCTGCATCAACGAGCTGGCCGGCAAGCTCTGCGCGCGTGAGAACGTTGATCCCTCGGCTTTATACGAGGCGTGTGTCGTCGGAAACACGACGATGAACCATCTTTTCCTGCGATTTCCGGTGGAGCAGCTCGGCCGGGCTCCCTACGCGGCCCATTCGGTCGAAGCTCACGACGTCTCGCCGGGCGAGCTGGGTCTGCGCATGAATCCGGCGGGCAACGTGCACTGCGTGGAGAACATCGCCGGTTTCGTGGGCGCCGATACGACGGCTGCGGCGCTCGCGGTCGATATGGATTCGATTACCGACACGACGCTGCTGGTGGACATCGGCACGAATGGCGAGCTGGTCTTAGGGACGCCGGAGCGTCTCTGTGCGGCCAGTTGTGCCGCCGGGCCGGCCCTTGAAGGGGCCCGCATCCGGCAAGGCGGCAGAGCGGCTAACGGGGCCATTGAGGCCGTGGTCGTCGAAAACGACGATATCGCCGTCGATGTGATCGGGGATACCGAACCTCGTTCGATTTGCGGCAGTGGCCTGATTGACGCCGTCGCGGTGTTGTGCGAGTTAGGCGTCATCAACGCAACCGGACGCTTTGAGGACCGCCAGGCCCTGGAAGGGCGTCTGTCACGGGCGCTTCTGTCGCGCCTGATCGAATGCGACGGCCAGCCCGCCTTCTGTCTGGCATTCGACCTGCTGACGTCGGATCCGAGCGTCTATCTGACCCAGAAGGACATACGCGAGATGCAGCTTGCCAAGGGCGCCATCGGCGCCGGGATTCGCATCCTGCTGGCAAAGCTCGAGCTGACTGCGGCGGATATCGACCGGGTCCTGCTGGCCGGGGCGTTCGGCAATTACATTCGGCCGCGTAGCGCCGTTCGCATCGGGCTGCTTCCCGACGTGCCCCTCGAACGCATCCATTTCGTGGGCAATGCGGCGGCCTCGGGGGCCCAGATGCTCCTGATCGGTCGGGAATATCGCACGCGGGTCTCGGCCCTGGCCCGGCGCATCGACTACGTAGAGATCGCGCACGAGACGAAGTTCGCGGAGTTTTTCGCCGACGCGATGATGCTCCAGCCGTAAGCGAAGCCGGCGCAGAACGCGACGATCAGGCCGTGCGGGTGAAACCCAGCAGATAGACCATGTAGACCGCATAGGTTGCCAGGAGGGCGACGCCCCCGAAGCGATTGATCTTGCGCCCGCCGAGAATCGCCACAGCGGCAAAGCCGGCGCTGACCCCGATCATGATCCAGAAGTCCGCTCCGCCGGCGAATCGCGCGCCCACGACATAGGGGCGTACCATGCCGGCCGCACCGGTGACCAGCAGCGTGTTGAAGATGTTCGATCCGACGAGGTTGCCCACGGAAATGTCGTGGTGTCCCTTCGCCGCGGCGATCACGCAGGTGACAAGCTCGGGCAGGGACGTTCCCACCGCCATGATGGTCGAGCCGATGACCGCGTCGCTCAGGCCGATGGCAGTGCCGATCTCGGCGGCTCCGTAGACCGCCATGCGGGCTCCCACCGACAGTCCCAGCAGCCCCAGAACCACGAAGGTGACGTCATGCGTAAGGGTATGGGCGTGTGCCGGGGGCAGCTCGGGTTGGCCCGCGGAGGGGTTGACTCCGTTGGTCCGCGCCGTGCGTATGGTGTAGATCATCAGCGCCGCGAACACGACGAGCAGGAAGGCTGCCTCGGGCCGAGATACCTGGAAATCGTGCAGCAGGGGCCACAAGAGCAATGCCACGGCCAGCATGGCCGGGACCTCGCGACGGAGGGTCCGAGCCTGGATTTCGAGCGGGCGAAGCAACGCGACGAACCCACCGACCAGGGCGAGATTGGCGATGTTCGAGCCGTAGACGTTGCCGATGGCAATGTCGCCCCGGCCGGGCAGGACCGCGGCGATGCTCGCGGCGGCTTCCGGCGCCGAGGTGCCCATCGCCACCACCGTCAGACCGACCACGAGCTGACTGACGCCCAGACGCTCGGCCAATCCGACGGCGCCGCCGACCAGAAGGTCGGCGCCCTTCCAAAGCAGAAGCAACCCGCCGAGCAAAAGTAGTAGTGGCAACGCCATTGTGTGTTTTTGGGCCCTGTCTTACTCTGAAAGATCAACCCGCCCGTGCGGTCGGGACGGGCCGGTTCAGACGCGCCCCACCACGAGGCAGGCGTTGTGGCCTCCGAAACCAAACGAATTGCTGATCGCCACGTCCACCTTCACCTCGCGCGCCTCCTGCGGCACGTAGTCCATCTTGAGGTCGCAGCGTTCGTCCTGGTTCTCAAGATTGAGGGTCGGCGGTACGATCGATTCGTTGATGGTCTTGGCTACCACGATGAGTTCGACCGCCGCGGTGGCCCCGAGCATGTGTCCGAGGCAGCCCTTGGTGGAGCTGACCGGGGTTTGGTAGGCGCAGTCGCCAAAGACGGTCCGGATCGCCTTGCTTTCGGCAATGTCGTTGAGCTCGGTGCTCGTGCCGTGGGCGTTGATGTAGCTGACCTGTTCGGGGTTGACCTTGGCGTCAGCCAGGGCCAGCTTCATGGCCATCGCCGCACCGGCGCCGTCGGGCAGCGGTGCGGTAATGTGGTAGCCGTCGTCGGTGGCTGCGTAGCCGAGCAGTTCGGCGTAAATGCGAGCGTTTCGCCGGACAGCGTGCTCGTATTCTTCGAGGACGAGAATGCCTGCGCCTTCGGAGAGGATGAAGCCGTCGCGGTCCCGATCGAACGGGCGTGACGCCGCCGACGGGTCGTCGTTGCGTACGCTCAACGAGCGGGCCGCACAGAAAGAACCCAGGCCGATGGGCGTCACCGCCGCTTCGGAACCGCCCGTGAGGACAATGTCGCTGCGTCCGCTGGCGATGTTCCAGAAGGCCTCACCGATGGTGTGGTTGCCCGAGGCGCACGCGCTGATCACGGCGAAGCTCGGGCCGCGAAGACCCCACCGAATGGCGATATTGCCGCTGGCGGCATTGGCCATCAGACGCGGCACGCAGAAGGGCGAGACCTTGCTCGGGCCTTTCTTCAGCAGGCGGAGGTGCTGTTCCTCGATCTCTTTGATCCCGCCGATGCCGGTGCCGACGATGACGCCGACGCGATACGGATCTTCCTTGGCGAAATCGAGTCCGCTGTCGTCCACGGCCTGCATCGCGCCGGCCAAGGCAAACTGGGTGAATCGGTCCATCCGCCGGGCCTCGCGCTTGTTGATGTACTTCGTTACGTCGAAGCGCTTGATCTCGCCGGCAAAACGGACCGGGTACGCACTGGTGTCGAAGGACTCAATGGTGGAAACACCGCTGCGACCTTCGCACAGCGCAGCATAAAGCTCTGGGACGGACTCGGATAGCGCAGTAACACACCCCAGGCCCGTAATAACAACTCGCCGTCTATCCATGATGAGTTTACGTGCTCTCTTTTTTCTTGGACTGTGCTATGTTGACAATGTACTTGATGGCGGCGCCGACCGTCTGGATCTTCTCGGCTTCCTCATCGGGAATGCTCATGTCGAATTCGTCTTCAAATTCCATGACCAATTCCACGGTATCTAACGAGTCGGCATTCAGGTCGTTGATAAAAGAAGTCTCGCGGCTTATTTCAGACTTATCAACGCCCATTTGCTCGCTGATGATCTCGATCACCTTATTCTGGATCGCTTGGACATCTACCTCATCGACACTCACTTGTTCATCCTCCCTAATTCAGTCGGATTGCTCTGTTATGGTCTTCCCTTGCGCCTGCCGGGGGCATACGTACACCACCGGTACCCTCCCGATTTCGGCCGGTATATTACCCATTAGAGGAGGCCAGCACAAACATTTTTTGATTTTTTTTACATGGCCATGCCGCCGTCGACGCACAGGACTTGTCCGGTGATATACCCGGTATCGTCGCCGGCGAGGAACGCCACGGCTCTGGCGACGTCCTCGGGGGCACCGAAGCGTTTGACCGGAATGACGTCTTTGGCGGCCTTTTTCACCATATCGGAGAGGACGGCCGTCATGTCGGTCTGAATGAAGCCCGGTGCGATACAGTTGGCGGTGACGTTCTTTTTGCCGATTTCGCGGGCGATCGATTTGGTCATGCCGATGAGACCGGCCTTGCTGGCGGCGTAGTTGGCCGAGCCGGCCTGGCCCATGACCGCGGCGACGGAGCTGATATTGATGATTCGGCCGAATTTGTTGCGAATCATCGAGCGGGCCGCGACGCGCGTGGCGGTAAAGGCCGCCCGCAGGTTGACCGCGATGACCTTGTCGAAGTCGTCGTCGTCCATCTGGATCATGAGCTTGTCGCGAGTGATGCCGGCGTTGTTGACCAGCACGCCGATGCCGCCGTGCTCCGAGGCCAGTTCCTCCAGCACCGCGGTGAATTTATCGGTTTCGGTGATATCGACGCAGCGCGTGATCACTTCGAAGCCGGTTTCGGTTACGGCCTGCTCCAGATCCCCGAGCGCTTCTTGCATCACGTCCAGGGCGGCAACGAGCCGACCCTGCTTGAGCAGCTCGAACACGATCGCCCGGCCGATGCCCCGGGCCGCGCCCGTGACGACTGCCAGTTTCTTTTCCGCCATCGTTCTGATCTCCTATTCGTTTTTGTCAGCGCTGCGGTATCTTACGTCTTGCCCAGCAGTTTCTGGACCGACTCGATGCTGCTGACATTGACGACTCTTGTTTTCCTGTGAATGCGTCTCATCAGACCGGTCAGGACGCGACCGGGTCCTATTTCGTAAAATCGTTCGACTCCCTCGGCCAGCAGACGCTCCATGCATTTCTGCCAGAGGATGGGACTGGTCAGTTGGCGGGCCAGTCCGTCGGCGACGCCGTCGGCGCTGTCGTAGTAGTCGGCGCTGATGTTGGCGAGGGTTTTCGCCGGCGAAGGCTCGGCGATGTGACATTGCGAGAGGGCTTCTCGCAGGGTCTCGGCGGCGCTGGACATCATCTCGGTATGAAACGCGCCGGCGACCTCCAATGGCACCGCTTTGATGGCTCCGTACTTTTCGGCCAGCGCCGCCGCTCTGGCGCAGGCGCTGCGCGTGCCGCTGACGACGATCTGGCCCGGGCAGTTGAAATTGACCGCCTCCAGCAGTTCGCCCTGCGTCGCTTCGTCGCAAAGCTGTCGCACCTTCTCTTCGTCGAGTCCGATGAGGCTGACCATGCCGCCTTCGGTCGCGTCGGCGGCGGCCTGCATCGCTCCGCCGCGTTTCTTGACCAGCAGGAGGGCGTCCTCGAAGTTGATGACGCCGGCGGCGTAGAGCGCCGTGTACTCACCGAGGCTTAGCCCCGCCGTGACGTCCGCGGTCAGGTCTTGCGTCGGCTCTTGCGTGCGCAGGATTTCCAGCAGGGCAGCCGAGGTGACGAAGATGGCCGGCTGGGACATCGTTGTGCTGTTGAGCCGCTCGGACGGGCCCTCGAAGCAAACCGCGCGCAAATCGAACCCGACGATCTCGTTGGCTTTGGCGAACAGTTCGGCCGCCGCGGGAAAGGCCGCCGCCACGTCGGCGCCCATGCCTACTGTTTGGGCACCCTGTCCGGGAAACAAAAAGGCCGTCTTCATCGTTCGTATCCTTGAACCTGACTCGTTTTCTTCCTTGCGTCGGCGCGACGCCCTCAGAGCTCGATTACGTTGGCGCCCCAGGTGACCCCGGCGCCGAACGCCACGAAGATGATGATGTCACCCTTCTTGACTTTGCCCTCGCGCATGCATTCGTCGAAGGCGATGGGTACGGAGGCGGCCGAGGTGTTGCCGTATTTTTGAATGTTGACGAAGACTTTCTCGGGCGGCATCTTGAGCCGCTTGGCCGCCGACTCGATGATGCGGGCGTTCATTTGGTGTGAGACCATCATCGCTACGTCGTCGAGGCCCAGGCCGCAGTGCTCCATGCAATCGGTGACCGCTTCGACGATCCGCCGCACCGCCTGCTGATAGACCTCCCGGCCCTTAATTTGCATGTACGCCTTGCTCGGGTCCTCCAGCGGCTTCGGCGCCGGGTGTCTCGACCCGTGCGCCTGGCAGTTCAGCGACTCCCAGTACGTTCCGTCGGCCCCGAGGGTGCTATAGAGGATTCCCCGGCTTCCCTCCTGCTTGCGCTGGACCACGACCGCGCCGGCCCCGTCCCCGAAAAGGATGCAACTGCCGCGATCCTTCCAGTTGGTGATTTTGGTCAGGGTTTCGGCGCCGATCACCAGAGCGCTGTCGAGCTGCCTGTTCTGCATGAGCTGGTGTACCATATGGAGCGAGTACACGAAGCCGCTGCAGGCGGCCGCGATGTCGAAGGCCCACGCCTTCGTCGCGCCCAGGGCCCTTTGCACGAAGCACGCGGTGGAGGGAAAGACCATCTCCGGCGTGATCGTCGCGACCGTAATCAGGTCGAGCTCGGCGGCGTCCAGGCCCGCGTAATCCAGCGCCTCTTTAGCAGCCGCGATCGCCAGGTCTGCCGTGGTTTCGGTGTCTGTGGTAATGTGTCGTTCTTTGATCCCCGTACGCGTCGTGATCCACTCGTCGGACGTATCCACCATGTGGGAGAGGTCGTCGTTGGTCAGTATTTTAGCTGGAACAAAAGAACCGCACCCGGTAATCACGGCGCGGTTGGCGGAGGGCTGATCCTCAATTTCGTTATGCATCAGTTGTCCTTGCGCAAGCTTCCGAGAGACACTGCGTAATCCTGTCGTTGATTTTTTGCGTGTGATAGTTCTTGGCGCTGAGCACGGCGTTGCGAATCGTGTGGGCCTGACTGGTGCCGTGGCAGATCAACGCCGTCCCGTTGACGCCCAGCAGCGGGGCCCCTCCGTACGTGTTATAGTCGTGCTTTTGATAGACCCGCATGATGATCGGCTTGAACTTCAGCGCCAGACGCGGTTTTTCCTGCATCAGCTCGTGTTTGATCGCCCGAAACAGACCGTCGACCGCGCCCTCGGTGAGCTTGAGGATCACGTTGCCCACGAATCCGTCGCAGACGACCACGTCGCTGTTGCCGCGGAAGATGTCTCGGCCCTCGATGTTGCCCACGAAGTTCAGTCGCCCGTCGGAGCGCAGCAACTCCCGCGTCCGCTTGACCATCTCGTTGCCCTTGGCGTCCTCTTGTCCGATGCTCATCAGGCCCACGCGCGGATTCTTTACCCCGAGGAAATGCTCGGAGTAAATGCTTGCCATCAATCCGTACTGGTGCAGGTTGATCGGCTTGCAGGCGATGTTGGCGCCGACGTCGCAGATGGTCACCGGTCCCTCGCTCATGGGAAAGACCACGGCGATTCCGGGGCGGTTCACGCCCGGCAGGTTACGCATCCTCATCTGGAACGCCGCCACGCATGCCCCGGTATTGCCCGCCGAGATCACCGCGTCGGTCCGGCCCTGTTTGGCCATCTTGGCCATCATTGCGATCGAGCTCTTGGGCTTTTTGCGCAGGCTCTCGATCGGCGTTTCGTCCATGGCGATTACGTCGGGCGCATCGACGATGCTGATCCGGCCCTTCTTATACTTGCGCTCGGCCAGCTTCGACTCCACCAGCTCCTGCGGTCCCACCACGAGCAGTTCGTCATCCTTGTCGAGTTGAGGCAGCACTTCCACCGCGCCGTCCAGAATGGCGTCGGGTGCGAAGTCGCCTCCCATTGCATCCAATGCGATACGCATGCTCAGCTGCTTTCCTCCTTGCCAAGCTTCAGGCTGATGTCGGGATTGACGTACCCGCAGTTGGCGCAGGCCGCATGCGGCAGCTTTGCCTGGTCGCATTTCGGGCAAACCGCGTAATTCACCGGCGTGAGGCGGTGATGGGCCCGCCGCGTGCGGGTCCGGCTCTTGCTTGTCTTCTTATCTGGTAACATCCTGCACTACTCCAATTCTGGCAAAAACCCCACCGGGGCAACTTCTCCAAACTAACGTAAAATAATTTTTAATACCTGACAGAAGGATGCCTGTCAAGGCAAAATCCCGCCCGCAGGTTGCCAAAACGGGCTTTCCCCCCGAAAACCGCCGCCAATGCGGCCTGACGGCCGTGAAACCGCCCCCGCTGATGAAGAATCAACCATCGTTTGGCCCCGCTCAATCGATCGTGCCGGCGATCCCCGCCATCCCGAATACCGGCGAACTCTCCCGTTTCACCCGGATCGGCAGGTCTTTCTCACGCACCAGTTCGTAGCCGTTCTTACGCATGCACTCCTTCACGAACTTCTCTGTGTAGCTGCCCAGGCCCAGCGTCCGGTTCACGTCCGCATACCGCGACGCCTCCACCTGGCACGCATCCAGCGCGCGCCTCGTCTCCTTGAAGCCCTTGCCGTCCTGGTACCAGTACTTCGCACACCCCCCCAGCAAGCTCATGGACACCAACAACAGTCCGATGCAAATCCGACGCATGCCAATGCTCCTACGCATCCACCATAATACCGCCGGGCCCAAACCCCGGCACAAACCCACTACCATATACCAAAAACCCCAAGAACGCCACCAAAATCCACCACACGCCAAATCCGTGTCTGTGCAAGCTTTTGGACATAATTGTTTTGGACCCCGGCCAGCTATGGGTGGCAGCGTCAAGTCCAAAGGACTTGGCGATGGCGTAACGCCCCGGGTTCGTATAGCGCCACACGCGGCAGACAAGTTCCCCATCGCCAAGCTGGCGCTTGACGCTGCCACCCGCATGCCAGAATGTTTTCACAGACACCCAAATCCCCAAATCTCCAATCTCCAATCTCCAATCCCCAATCGGCAATTCCTCCCCTCGCCTCATTTCTCCTTGACAAGGCCCCCGCATCCAGCGGACATTACACGACAGGAATCAAACGTATCGCCCCTGCGGCGAGGCCTGACTTCAGGATGTGCATGATATGACACCACCGCCGGAAATCGCAAGACTTGTAGAAACCTTCGACCGAAACAGACAAACCTCCCCTCCAAGACCCTAAGCCAAACCCAGGTCCCAAGAGAATGCATCGTGTAGGGGACAGGGTTGTGTGTAGGAGCGCCAATTATGACATTAGATGGTAAATCCCGGCTAAAACAAAAGGAGAAACAAGCCATCGAACGGACATGGAGAAAACCCGTTGTATATGCTGCTGCGGTTGTGGTGCTTTGGAGCGGCGCTTTGCATTCGGGCTGGTGCGCTGTGAATCCTGACGCAGGCGAGCTTTATTACTACCGATATGCGCCACCCGGGAAGCCGAAGTTGATCGAGTGCGATGTTGCGGTCTATGGGGGTACGCCGGCCGGAGTAACGGCTGCGATCCAAGTTGCGCGCATGGGGCAAAAGGCCATGCTACTGTCCTTCAATCGGCATGTGGGAGGAATGACCTCGGGAGGGTTGACCGCCACAGACGTCGGAAGAAAAGACTCAATCGGCGGTTTGGCGCAGGAATTCTACGCTCGGATCGACCGCATCAGAGATTTTCGTCCCTCGCAGGCCGAAGCGCTCTTCTTGAAGATGCTCGATGAGGCGGGGGTGCCGGTTCTTTTCGGACGCTGCCTGGAGTCTGTCGAGATCAAGGACGGCCGGGCGGTTTCTGCAACCATGGAGACCGGTGAGACCGTTACGGCTGCCATGTTTATCGATTCGACCTACGAGGGCGACCTGTTGGCGGCGGCGAACGTCTCGTACCGTGTCGGACGAGAGCCCGCCAATGCCTATGGAGAATCGCTGGCCGGGCAATGGCAGCAGGTTTCATGGAAGGACACCTACCAGTTCTGCAGACTGCCGCTGAGTCCCTATGTGGAACCGGGTCGTCCCGAAACGGGTTTGCTCCCTGAAATCGCTTCGGAGGCCCCCGGGTACCCGGGCGAGGGCGACTTCAAGGTGCAGGCCTACAATTTCCGGATGCACCTCACGGACACGGCAGGGAAGATCCCGTTCCCGAAACCGCGGGGATATGACCCCGGCCGTTACGCGCTGCTGGCCCGTTTTCTGAATGTCGATCCGCACATTCGGTGGACCCTCAACTACACGACCCATCCCATGACCGACGGTCCGGTCCAGATGAGGAACGGCGATAGCAACAACGCGGGGAGTTTCTCTTCGGATTATGTCGGCGGGAATTATCGCTGGCCTGACGGTACCTATGAACCGGGATCCTTTTCGCAACTCCCTGCGCCCCGGCGCGGGGCGTCCATGCCCTTCCGCCAACTCTACGAATTGCGGGAGCGCATCTTCCAGGATCATATCGACTACCAGCAGGGGCTCATGTACTTCCTGGCCAACGACCCGCGGGTCCCGGAGACGTTACGAGACAGAGTAAACCGGTTTGGGCTCGACCCGCGTGAGTTTCGAGATACGGGATTCTGGCCCCACCAGCTTTATGTGCGGGAAGGCCGTCGCATGGTTTCCTCCTATGTGATAACCCAGGCCAACTGTGAATCAAGAACAACGGTGAACGATTCCGTTGGACTGGCTTCATACCCGATGGACTCGCACTTCTGCCAGCGTCTGGTCGTGGAAGAAGACGGGAGACCGACCGTGCGAAACGAAGGAGGTTTTGGCCATAGGTGCCCGCAGCCTTATCCTGTCTCCTATCGTTCGCTCGTTCCCAAAAGGAACGAATGCACGAATCTGTTGGTGCCGGTCTGCCTTTCCGCATCCCACGTTGCTTACGGTTCGATCCGGATGGAGCCAGTGTTCATGATCCTCGGCCAGAGCGCCGCTGCGGCAGCCTGTATCGCGATCGATGATGACGTATCCGTCCAGGACCTGGAGTATGACAAACTGGAGGAACGGTTGCTTGCCGACAAGCAGCGGTTATAAAAAATGCCCGACAACGGCGGGTGAGAGGGATGGACTTAGGCGGCAGATCGACGCGACGGATCGGGAGATCGACGATGAGATCAAAATCGTGGAGGAGGCGACGCGGTGACGTGTCTTTCCACGCGAGAGCCGTGGGCCCATCGGGTTTTTGAACGACCCTCTGGACGTGCAGTCGTGCAGGGTGGGTTCTCAACTCGCGCGTGACCTCTGCGGATTCGGAATCGGGACGCGGGGGTTGAGAAGCCACCCTGCCTATTGAATTCGTGTGTTTTGGTGTTCATCGGTGATTTCGGATGCGTGAGGCGGGATTCTGCTGCCGAGACGGCAAGCGGGTGGACGGGCGGCGTGGCGGCGGGTATACTATGAGAGAAGCAGCGGCCGTGCGGAGGGCCGGTAAGGGACGGTCGATGCGGTTGTGGTTGGGAAAGGCAGGTCTGTCATGACGCGCGAAGAATTGCTCGAGCGAATTTCCATCGATCCGAAGGTCTGCTTCGGCAAGCCCTGCATTCGAGGGCGGAGGATCTGGGTGTCGCTGGTTCTCGATCTGCTGGCGGGGGGCATGAAGCCGGAAGAGGTCATGACCGAGTACGACCTGACCGAGGCAGACATCCGCGCCTGCATTGCATACGGGGCCGAGATGTCGAGAGAAAGGTATGTGGACCTGCCCACGGGGAGCGGGGCATGAGGTTCAAATTGGACGAGAACCTCGGAAGGACGCCCGCTGACGTCCTGCGATCCCATGAACACGACGTCGAGACCGTGTGGAGTCAGGGCCTCTCCCAGGCAACGGATCGCGAGGTGATCGGTGTCTGGTCACACTGGATCTGGACTTTGGCAACCCGCTGGTTTTCGACCCGGCGGAGTACGCCGGTATTGCGGTGCTGCGTTTGTCGCCCCGTCCTTGTCACGCGGACATTGTGGACGCATGTCAAACTCTGGTCGCCGGTCTGAAGAAGGGGGATATCACCGGTAAGCTCTGGATCGTGCAGCGTGGCCGAGTTCGTGAATACCAGCGAGAGGAGCGGTTGGGGGAGAATTGAAGTTTGTCCGGGGCACGCTGCGTCAGGTGACCGTCGAAGGGATCGGTCCGCCCGGGATGGTTTGACGACCAGATGTCCCTGCACGAGTCAGTCGTTCAGGATCGGGACGCGCGGGTTGAGAACCCACGCTACGCGTTGAATCCGGGCTCCCTGGAATTTGCCATTTACGATTCACTATTGACTGTTTCTTCCGCACTTCCGGCGTCTTCGTGGTTTGCGATCCGTGATTTTGTTTCGTCTCTGACCCATTCGGCGATTCGTTTGGCCATTTGGCGGACGGTGGCGGGATCTCCGGATGCCGCGGCCAGGGCGACGAGGAAGCGCGTGTCGGATTTTTCGTCGTCGATATAGGCGACGTCGAGCGAGTACGTGCTGATGAGTCCCCCCTTGTGGAAGAAGCGGGCGTCGGGAAAGACCGTCTCGGCGGCCTCCTCCCAGGCGTAGGGTCCGGCGTCCTTGTTCTCCAGGCCGGTCAGGCCGTCGCCGCCTTCGGTGATGAATCGCACCTGCTCGTCGGTGAGGCGGTACCGCTGCGACGGGGGCAGGACGTGATGGAACATGATGCGCCGGAGGCAGTCGGCCAACTCGCGGGTCGAGGTGCAGTTGCCGGTCGTGGAGCTGAGAATCGTGGCGCCGCGTTGCTCGGCGTATGAGAGGCCGGACCAGCAGTGCTGCACCTGGACGGGCTCCTTTCCCCCTGCGTAGAGGGTGATTCGCTGCGGCTCCTCGTTCACGTACAGCGGCGGGCGATACGTGATGTAGTCGCGCATCAGCGCCGAGTGCGGAAATCCTCGCTCGGGGACGAGGAACTTCGTATTGATCCGGTCGATGCCCACGAATCGCAGCAGCAACGTGTAGTCCTCGTTGGACGAGCGGCGAAAGACCTCGCTGATCATCTCGCGCATCGTCCGGGCGCAGTCCAGGACCCAGCGGCCGTCGGTCTTGCGTTCGAATACCAGCGCGCAGTCGGTCGGCACGCCCAGCTCGTTGATGTACTCCAGGGCGGCTGCCACGGTGTAGATCTTGATCGTGCTGGCCGGCCAGAAGTCCACGGCGTCGGCGCTGTCGCGGTAATGGAACCACGCGAAGTTGGGGTCCGAACGTCCGCCCTGCACCCGGACCACCGTCGCCCATTTCTTCACATCGGGCGAGATGTCGGCGAGAAGGTCGTCCAGGACCGCCGCGTGCAGGGAGGATGTGAGAACGACAAGAAGCAACAGCGCCGCCTTTCTGTAATCCATGTTCGCCACTCCTGTATTGAGGTCTGGGCCCATGCCAGGACGCGGACCGTTCCACTTTGTGCCCGTCAGAGATTCCGACGCATTGGTTTCGCATCGCCAGCATGCCCATATTCGCCGATGGAAGGGGAAAAATCAAATCAGCCCTCAGAATGCCTCATCCGGTTTTCGGGTACTTTGGGATCGACAGCGGACAAGGACCGGGGATGTTGTCCCCGGACCCCTGGCATTTTCCGCTTTGCGCCAGTCCCGGCGCGCCGGGACGGCGCTCGGCGTGCTTGCCAGCAGAGCCCTCTCCTCCATAGCAGCGGTAGTAGCGTACCGGCCACGACCGCTCGTGCCAAGCGGCAGACCCGGGGCGATCTTCATGTCATTGGTCCAAAGCGGCAAATGCCGGGGGTTTGGGGGCAGAGCCCCCAAGAGA
>Ga0272441_10003451_pt1 | contig 30025 bp, 25 predicted proteins | sample SSMProp6N_FD_193582 | JGI IMG/M metagenome (GOLD analysis project Ga0272441, IMG submission 193582) | Marine sediment archaeal communities from Little Sippewissett salt marsh, Falmouth, MA, United States - SSM-Prop-6N | ecosystem: Environmental > Aquatic > Marine > Wetlands > Sediment ... | reverse complement strand
TCTAACCTATACCTCTGTTCGGCCTGCTTCCACCTGGATACGATTCCGAGACTCGGCCGCCTGACACGCGCCGCACAGGCCGCGAAATTCAAGCACGTGGCATCGCACGTCCAGCCCAGTCGATTCCTTCACCTTCCGGTCGAGTTCAAGATCAACGGGAACGTTCACGTCGATCAACCTTCCGCACTTCTCACATCGAAAGTGGTAGTGCTCATCCACGCACGCATCGTACCGAGTGGCGTTGCCTGCTCCGTCCACCGACGAGATTTCCCCCGCTTCGCTCAACAGACGCAGATTCCTATACACGGTGCCGAGACTTATACCCGGCATATCCTTGCGTACCTCTTCATACACCGCGTCGGCAGAAGGGTGGCAACCAAGACGCTTGACCACCTCTTTAACAGCTTGTCGTTGTTTTGTAGTACGCATGTTTATCTAGTAATGGTAACTATTACGATTATGGGCAAGGTATCAGGCCCTGTCAAACTGGCTGCAAAGCTGGAAACCGGAAAAACGACCACGCGGAAGGCAAAACCGGATGCAAGTTCAGACAGGGGAGCTCCACACAACCTCCTCCCCACTCCCTGGCACGGCCACGGACGTGGCATTCGTAAGTGCTGGGTGGATTGTAGTAAGGGCATAGAGGGGTGTCAATTCGGCACCCCAGGTGCTACGGCAGGACCAGACGGGCTCCCAGGGAGCGCGCATCTTCAAGATACCGGGTGCTCTCACGCACCTGTCCCTTGGCATCGATACCCTTGGCGAACAACTCCTCAGCATAGGTCACACCGATTGCGTCGAAGAAGTACTTCGCGGTCAGCGAAATCCCGTCGAAAAGCCGAGGTCCTTTCGTCGCCCCTACCGCCACAAGAGCGCCCCTGCGGTTCGCGACATCCGGCTGCCATGTCTTCAGAACGTGGCGGCGAACCCAGAGTGCCTGGCAGCGGTCCACCAGGGCCTTGGTCTGACTGGGCATTCCGTAGAAGAAGATGGGGCAAGCGAGAACAACACAATCGGCGGTCGTGAGTTCATCATAGAGACCCAGCATGTCATCCTGAATTGTGCATGTGCCGTCAACAGCACAGTGGTATAGCTCGTAGCACGGTCGGATGTTGAGGGCTCCGATGGCGTACTTCACAGTCTCGGCGCCGGCTTCAGTAGCAGCGGCAAGCACTTCATCAAGCAGTATGTCAGTGTTGCCACCCCGGCGCGGGCTACCCATAATCCCGACCATTCTTATGGACATATCGCGACTATTGTGTCAGCCGAGGTTTCACTATGCAACGCCCACAGGGTCGACATCCACTGTCCACCCCCGGGGCAACGGGTAGTCTGCCAACAGCGCTGAGGGATCCGCCCCTCTAAGGGTGGTTTGCCAGCGATAGTGGCCTCGCAATCGCCATAGATAGGCCGGAACAGGACCGACAACTTTCACATCACTACTTGAGGCCAGCCGGGTGAGTTCCGTGCTTACGCGCTCCGCTTCATGCTGTGCGCGCTGCTCATTCACGTTGGCATACAGCAGGCGGACCAGACGCGTGAAAGGAGGATACTCATTCTGCTCCCGGTAGTCCATCTCCTCGTTGTAGAAGGCCAGATAGTCCTGGTCGGCGGCTGCCCTGACGACGTAGTGTTCAGGATTATACGTCTGCATCACCACGCGGCCGGGTTCCTCTCCGCGACCGGCCCTACCGGCGGCCTGGCACAGAAGCTGGAAGACACGCTCACCCGCCTTGTAGTCAGGAATATTCAGCCCCACGTCAGTGTTCACGACACCGACTAGGGTCACATTGGGGAAATCGTGTCCCTTGGCAATCATCTGGGTCCCCACAACCACATCTACCGCACCTTCGCGAACGGTTGTGCCGAAGCTTCCATCTCCTCGCTCTCGTGTGGGCACGTCACTATCCCATCGCAGGAGCCGGGCGTTCGGAAAGAGGCGCCTGACCTCCTCTGCCACTCCTTGCGTCCCGATTCCGAGATAGTGCAGGCGAGGGCTACTGCAGTTAGGACAGCGCGAAGGTATCCGCGCCCGGTAGCCACACCGGTGACAGATGAGTCGTTCCCTGGCAGCGTGATACGCCAGCGACACGGAGCATCGGGGGCAATTCACGACGTGCCCGCAACGCCGGCATTGCATCATCGTCGCTGTGCCACGGCGATTCAATAGCAGAAACACCTGCTCGCCACGAGACAGGCTTGATTCCATCGATTCCATCAGCGCGCGACTGAACAGTCCCGAGTTGCCGGCCCGTAGCTCCGCGCGCATGTCCGCCACTTCAACGGAAGGCAGGTCCAGACCGCCGGCTACCCTTTGTGGGAGTTCCAGCAACTCCGGCTGTCCACTGCTGCTCTTCCAGAAGGTCTCTACGTCGGGCGTCGCGCTACCTAGAATCAGAGTGCTTCCTGTAGCCTGCGCGAGCCTGGCTGCAACCGCACGGGCGTGGTACCTCGGACTTGCATCATCCTGCTTGTATGTCCACTCATGCTCCTCGTCCAACACTATGAGCCCCAGGTCAGGAAGTGGCGCGAACAGGGCACTCCTTGGACCAATAACCACATCGCAGTCTCCACGGTGAACTCGCTCCCACTCGTCGGCCTGCACACCAGGTCGCAAGCCACTGTGCAAGAGAGCAATCCGCTCAGGGAATCGCGCCAAGAATCGCTCAACTGTCTGAGCGGTGAGGGCAATCTCAGGCACAAGGCATATCGCACGCCGCCCCTGTTCGACGACGCGTTCGGCGGCACGAAGGTAGAGTTCCGTCTTGCCACTGCCAGTCACGCCGAACAGAAGATGGCTTGAGAATCCCCGAGAGTCGATGCCCTTCCGGACGGCCCCCCATGCAGCTGATTGCGCCGGAGTCAATTCAGGTCGGGAGCCTTCCTGCGCAGTGAGTCGTCCAAGAGGGGTTCTCCAGACACGCTGTTCATGGGTCTCGACAAGGCCCCTGGTCTCGAGCGCCCTGATGTCGGCACGGGACACATCACAAAGTTGTCGCAATTCGCCGTACGAGGCAGGGCGCCCCAGCGAAACGAGGCAGCTATACACGGCTTCTTGCCGCCTCGCCCGACTCAATGAAACGATTGCGGCCGGGTCAACGCCATTGTTGAGAGAGACCACTGTTTCCATGAGAGGACGAGAGCGCGCTCCCTGAGGTTTCTCCGAAGAGACGACCAGGCCCTGTTGCTGAAGCATCTCCAGCGCGCGCTTAAAAGCGGCCTGTGACATATTGCCTTTCGCGTTTCGCAGACTGAGGCGCTCTTTGCCATGCAGTCTCGCCACTATGTCGCGTTGGGCAGGGGACAATTCCACTGCCTCAACATCGCTGCCCGACGCCATTCGAAGCCATGTTTGAGGCGTGCGGCTGCCGCCGGGAGGCGCAAAGAGGGCAAGTGCTGCATAGAGAGGACTGAGGTAGTAGCTGGCAATCCACGCGCCCAGCTCGAGCTGAGTATCAGACAGGGGAGGCTGGTCGACAACGGAGGCAATATCCCTCGTAGCCTCATGACTGGGTTCAGAGGAGAGGGCAACTATGAAACCGCGGGCAAGGCGCGCACCGAAAGGAACCCAGACACATGAGCCGCGGCGCACATCGAAGCCCCCCGGGACAACATAAGAGAAGGTAGAGCGTCCCGCGGGGGCGTCGACCGCCACCTCAGCATAGCGCATGAGTCCGCGAAAGAACGGAAGCTACTCGCTGTCGTTCGTGGGTTCAGCCTTGGAGACCTTGGCGCGGCGCTCCTTGAGCCTCGCGCGCTTGGCACTAAGGTTCCGCATGTAATACAGCTTGGCCCTGCGAGCCTTGCCGCGTCTCAACACTTCGACCTTCTCGACAAGCGGAGACTGGTACGGGAACGTGTACTCCACGCCGACTCCGTAGGCTACGCGACGGACTGTGAATCTACCGCCGTCCACACTACGTCGGATGCGGATGACCATTCCCTGAAAGTTCTGGATGCGCTCACGTTCGCCTTCACGAACACGCAAGGCTACTTTGACAGTGTCGCCGGGTGACATCTGGTCGATGCTACCCTTCACTTCAGGCTTCACGAGTTCTCTGATATCCATATTCGCTCCTTGTCAGTCAAAGTTGCCCCGGCCAGCAGGTCCGGGCGCCTCTCCGCAGTCCTCAGAAGAGACTGCCTGCGTCTCCAGGCAGCTATCTCCCCGTGGTGTCCGGAGAGAAGTACCGGTGGCACTTCCCAACCTCGGAACACCTCCGGTCGAGTGTACTGAGGATACTCCAGCAGGCCATCGGAATGTGAATCACCGGCAGCCGATTCGTCGGAACCGAGAACCCCCGGCACCAGTCGTACTACCGCATCCACCAACACCATGGCCGCAATCTCTCCCCCCGTCAGCACGTAGTCACCAATGCTGATCTGGTCGGTAGCCAGACGCTCGGCAACACGCCCATCAACCCCCTCATAGTGCCCACAGATGAGAGTCATCTGCGGCCAGGCAGCCAACTCAGCGGCTATTGCCTGGCTGAACGGCCGCCCTTGCGGTGTCAGAAGGACAATCGGGCAATCGCCGGAGTCTACCGACTCCCTGACATGCTCGACCGCTTCAAACACCGGCTCGGGCTTGAGCACCATACCCGCGCCACCGCCGTACGGATAGTCATCGACCGTCCGATGACGGTCGTGGGTATAGTCACGAATGTTATGCGTGACGACCTGTACGAGGCCCCGTTCCTGCGCCCGTCCCGTCATGCTGTATCCGAACGGTGAGACAAACATCTCCGGAAACAGACAAAGGATATCGACGCGCATAGATGCTCCGCACAGTCATTGCCACCAAGCTACGCATTTTAGCATAGAAGCGGGCTCATTTGCATTCAGGAACACCTCCTGAACGAAAGTAGGAGGACTTGACAAACAGACTGGGAACACCTTAAATACAGGTGTGGGGAAAAGTGGGGAGTAGGGGTAGCTTCGGGAACCCGAAGGGGAGAAACTGATGTTCTTTGGGGAGCATGTCTACAAAATAGACGAGAAGGGAAGAGTCCCCCTACCTCCCAAGTTCCGCAGGGAGATGCGTGATTCGGTCGTCCTGACGAAGGGCCATGACAAGTGCATCACCCTCTACCCTGCTGCCGAGTGGAAGCGCGTCGCAGACGAGCTTTCCAACAAGGCGGTCACATCGGCGAACCTGCGCAAAGTGAACCGGGCCATATTCGGCACGGCGTTTTCAACTATGTTCGACAAGCAGGGTCGCATACCTCTACCCCTCCCGCTCCGCATGTACGCCGAGATAGGCGACACGGTCGTGGTGGTCGGCGTGAACCAGACGGTTGAGCTCTGGAACGAGGAACTCTGGAAGACAGAGAAGGCCAAGGCCGAGGAAGAGGCGGAGCAAATCCTGGAGAGCCTGGGAGGTAGCTAGACAACGCCACGATGACCTCAGCGGCACATGTACCGGTGATGGTGAAGGAAACGATGGAGGGACTCCAAGTTCATCCTGGCGGTACGTATGTCGATTGCACTCTGGGGGCAGGCGGACACTCACACGCGATTCTGGAACTGATCCATCCCCATGGACGAGTTCTGGGCATAGACAGGGACTACGTAGCACTGGAACTCGCGAGGCAGTCCCTATCCGAATTTGGAGACTGTGTCGTACTGGCACAGGGCAACTTTTCAGACCTGACCACAATCTGCAAAGAAGCAGGTTTCACAGAGAACGACGGAATCCTCTTTGACCTCGGAGTGTCCTCGATGCAACTCAACACGTCCGAGCGAGGCTTCAGCTTCCAGCGAGAGGCGCCTCTCGACATGCGATTCGACATGACCGAGGGCCCCAGCGCTGCTGACATAGTTAACAGTTACACCGAGCAGGAAATTGCTCGCATTTTGTGGGAGTACGGCGAAGAGCGCTACTCCCGACAAATCGCGCACAGGATCGTTCGCAACCGTCCGATCCTGTCCACATTACGACTTGCTGAAATTGTGCAGCAGGTCCTTGGCAGCAGGCGTGGCAGAATTCATCCTGCCACCCGCACATTCATGGCTCTCCGCATAGCGGTCAACAGGGAACTGGACAGCCTGAAGTTGGCGATGGAGCAGACCGTCGGATTACTCCAAACGGGAGGACGGCTCGTCGTCATCAGCTATCACTCTCTTGAGGACCGCATAGTGAAGCAGTTCATGAAGCGCGAGGCAGCAGACCACGCCTTCACGCTGGTGACCAAGAAGGTCATCAAGCCCACTTCGTTGGAGTGCCTCTCCAACCCCCGCAGCCGCAGTGCGCGGCTTAGAGTCGCTGAGCGCCTGGCGTAGGAGATTCCTGCGTTTTCAGCGACTGGCGCAATCTAAGGAGGTGAAAATGGCCAAAGGGATCATTTCCGCTATTGATGTGGGTACCACAAAGATAGCCACAATCGTGGCGAACGTCCGAAGTCAGGATGATATCGAAATCCTGGGCGTTGGCGTCGTTCCAAGCCACGGCCTGCACAAGGGCATAGTCGTAAACATGGATGAAGCAAAAGACGCGATTGCCACCTCGATCCAAGAGGCGCAAAAGATCAGTGGAACTCGCGTTGACTCCGTGCTTGTGGGCGTGACCGGGCGGCACATCAGCAGTATCAACAACAAAGGCGTCGTCGCAATTCCGCGTCAGGACCGCCTGGTGCGCTCCGACGACCTTCAGCGCGTGCTCGCCGCGTCAAGGAACGTAGCGGTGCCCGAGGGCAAGAAGCTGCTTCATGCCATCCCGCGCTACTACACGCTGGACGGCGAAGAGCGCGTGAAGTCACCCGTGGGCATGCATGGAACTCGCCTGGATGTGGAGACTCATCTCATCACCGCATCCGTCTCATCAGTTCAGAATCTCGTCAAGGTAATCCGAAGCATCGGCGTCCAGGTTGAGGATCTCGTGCTGGAACCGCTGGCAAGCGGCGAGGCTGTGCTTACCGCACAGGAGCGCGAGAGCGGCATCATCATGGCCGACCTCGGCGGAGGAACGACCGACATCGCCGTATTCAAGGATGGAGACATCTACCACACGGCGATTATCCCGGTTGCGGGTTACCAGATCACAAGTGACATAGCCATCGGCCTCGGCCTTCCGTTCCATGTTGCCGAGAGAATGAAGAAGACCTACGGCAACGTCACTCCCGGCATGGACAACGGCAAAGAACACGAACTCACCGGAATAGAGAATGGACACGCGGCGTCCTACAAGGAACTCTGCGACATCGTCCGCTCCAGAATGGAAGAGCTGTTTGAGCTCATTCTGCTGGAGCTTCCCACCACTGACTATCAGCGGCTGGCGCCGTGCGGTCTCGTGCTGACAGGAGGAACCGCGAATCTCGGCGGACTGCCCGACCTCGGAAAGGACGTTCTCAAGATGCCTGTCCGTAAGGGCGCGCCTCTTGGCAGCGGCGTCTACGGAATAACCGATATCCTGCGTGACTCCGCGTACGCAACCACGCTCGGACTCGTGCTCTGGCAGGCCAGAAGTCGCGAGCCATCCGCATGGCATGAGAAGCGCGGCGGTATGTTCGGCGGTATCACAAGGATGCTCAGGAAACTGTTCCGTGGATAGCATCGACTGTCGATTTCTTGTGAGGACAAGGAGGTAGAAATGGCAAAGACAACGTATACTCCCGCCCCCGCCAAGATCAAGGCGATCGGCATAGGTGGAGGTGGCACCAACGCAATCAATAGAATGATCCGCGAGAACATCCGTGGCGTTGAGTTCATCGCGATGAACACCGATGCCCAGGCCCTGGCTCTGGCGGAGGCTACAACCCGTATCCAGCTCGGTGAGAAACTCACCCGCGGTCTCGGTGCAGGCGGCGACCACAGGGTCGGCGGAAAGGCAGCCGAAGAGAGCAAGCAGACCATCCAGGAAGTCGTCGAGGGCGCCGACATGGTGTTCGTTTCGGCCGGCATGGGTGGCGGCACGGGCACCGGCGGCATCCCCGTCGTTGCCGAGACAGCCAAGGAATCGGGCGCTCTGACCATCGGCGTGGTCACCAAGCCCTTCAAGTTCGAGGGCGGGCACCGCTCCGAGGTCGCCGAAGAGGGCATCATGAACCTGACCGACAAGGTCGATACCCTCATCATTATCCCGAATGACAGGCTTCTGCAGCTCTGTGACAACAAGACAACCGTGGACGCGGCCTTCCGCATGGCGGACGACGCGCTACTGCTTGGCGTCCAGGCAATCTCCGAGGTGGTCACCGTTCCCGGCTTGATTAACCTCGACTTCGCCGACATCAAGTCGGTTATGAAGAACGCGGGCCCGGCATGGATGTCCGTCGGCAGGGGCACTGGACAGAACCGCGCGGTCGACGCTGCCAAGGCAGCTCTCGCCAGCCCATTGCTGGACGCACAGGTGAACGGCGCCAAGGGCGTACTGTTCAACATCACCGGTGGTCCGAGTCTAACGCTGTTCGAGTGCAATGAGGCTGCGAGCGTCATCAGCGACGCTGTTGACCCCAGGGCCAACATCATCTTCGGCGTTGTGTTCGACCCGAAGATGGACGCCGATGTCAAGATCACCGTCATCGCGACCGGATTCACCAGCCAGTATGGCAAGGGCTCTCCCGACATGGAAGAGCTACGCAGACTCATGAAGGGCGGAGGAGACACTCTCGACGTACCTTCGTTCCTGCGTCGCGGCCAGAGACATGGTGCCGGCACCCTGACACAGGCCATGCAGGGCCACACCGAGGTCACCCCTCAAGCCTCCAGGCTCTCCTGGCAATAGTTGCAGCTCCGGGGAGGGCGGCAGCACATCCGCCCTCCCCTTCTCCCGTCGGATTGAGTGGGCGCGTTAGATGCCCAACTACATGTACTGCTAGAATTACCCCAGACCACAAGAGGTGGGGTCTACGGCGTGAAGTGCCCGTACTGTGGTGCAACTGATTCCCGAGTTATCGACTCGCGTGGCATCGACGATGAAGTGAGGCGACGCCGCCTCTGCACGGCCTGCGGGGCCCGTTTCACAACTTCCGAACGTGTCCAGACGCATGCCCTCTACGTCGTCAAGAAAGACGGCCGTCGGGAGGAGTACGACAGGGAGAAGGTCGCCTCCGGTATCAGGAAAGCATGTCAGAAGCGCCCTCTGCCTGCGGGCGCGGTCGAGAAACTGATAGACTCGATCGAGGATCAGGTCCTCAGCCTGGGTCGCGCAGAGGTCAATTCCACTACGGTTGGTGACCTCGTGATGCAGGGCCTCGAAAAGCTGGATCACATTGCATACATACGTTTCGCGAGCGTCTATCGCGAATTCACAGACATAGGCGAGTTGCGAGAAGCCATGGAGAACCTGACCCCCTCGGGCAGTCCTTCCGTCTACTCCGCCGACGCATCGTCCGACAACACACCTACCCGATAAGGAGCAGACCACACAAATGTCCAAGCCCAAGAAGCCCGTCGAGCAGCCCGAGGTTACGGAGAACGCAGTTGCACAGGCCGTGTTCTCTGCAGCCGAGTCTATAGGAGTGCGCGACAGGGAGGTCCTGGAGCAGCTTACCGAGAAGGTGAGCGAGAAGCTCGGAGCAGCTCGCCCTCTGCCTGGAATGGAAGAGCTCGTGCCGAAGCACGGCGTGAAGCAGGCGGCTGTCCCTAGAGCAGCGAACCGGCGCAAGAAGAGACTGAAGGTAGTGACGTCGGCAGAAGCGATTCCATCGTCGGCCATTCCGCAGGTATCCTCCAACGCTATTCGCGTAATGGAGCGTCGTTATCTTGCCAAGGGTCCCGACGGCAGCCCCACGGAGACTCCCGAGACACTATTCCGCCGCGTGGCCAGGCATATCGCCTCCGCCGAGTTGGTCTTCGATCCACAGGCCGACGCGAGTGAATGGGAGAACCATTTCTATCAGGCCATGGCGTCACTCGACTTCCTGCCCAACTCCCCTACATTGATGAACGCCGGACGGGAACTGGGGCAGCTCTCAGCCTGCTTCGTCATCCCTGTTGATGACTCGATGGATTCCATCTTCGACGCTGTGAAGCACACTGCCATCATCCACAAGAGCGGGGGCGGCACAGGTTTCTCGTTCTCACATCTGCGACCGGAGAGCGACCGGGTGGGTAGCACGGGGGGAGTGGCAAGCGGACCTCTCTCGTTCATGCAGGTCTTCGACAAGACTACGGATGTCATCAAACAGGGAGGCATGCGCCGAGGCGCAAACATGGCAATCCTCAGTATCGACCATCCGGACATACGTCGCTTCATCTCCATCAAGAGGGAACCCGGCATTCTGACCAATTTCAATCTATCCGTGGCAGTAACGGATGAGTTCATGAGTGCGGTGGAGGCGGGCAAGGACTTCGAGCTCGTCAATCCGCGCACCGGGGTGGTCACGGGGACGGTCAACGCTGCCGAGTTGTTCGACGAAATCGTTGACATGGCATGGCAGACTGGAGACCCGGGCATCGTGTTCCTCGACGAGATGAACCGCCACAACCCAACCCCGGCGCTTGGCCGCATTGAGAGTACGAACCCCTGCGGCGAGCAGCCTCTGCTCGCCTACGAGTCCTGCAACCTTGGTTCCATCAACCTGGCGCACATGGTCACAGGCGACGGCGAAGGAGTGACAATCGACTTCGAACGCCTGGGCAGCCTCGTTCACCTTGCGGTGCGCTTCCTTGACGACGTCATCCAGGTGAACAGTTTCCCCCTTCCTGAAATAAGGGAGAGGACTCTCTCCACTCGCAAGATCGGACTGGGGGTGATGGGCTTCGCCGACCTCCTGGTTCAACTGTCGATTCCCTACAACAGCGAGGCAGCTATCGAGTTGGCCGAGCAAGTGATGGGATTCATCTCGGAGACAGCGAACGACGCGTCAGCACAACTAGCCGAGACCAGAGGGGTGTTCCCCGCATTTGAAGACAGCGTGTACGCCAACAACGGAAATCGGCGCTACAGGAACGCCTCACGAACAACCATAGCCCCCACGGGCAGCCTCAGCATCATCGCGAACTGCTCAAGCGGCATCGAGCCAAACTTCGCCCTGACGTTCATCAGGCGCATACTCGACAAAGAGGAGTTCCTTGAGGTCAATCCGTACTTCGAGGCAGTGGCGAGGGAGCGGGAGTTCTATTCCGAAGAACTGATGCGTGCGCTGGCCGCGGGCAAGAGGCTGAGCGACATCGACAGCGTCCCGGAAGACATCCGGCGACTGTTCGTCTGTGCCTACGACATCACGCCCGAGTGGCACGTGCGTATGCAGGCGGCCTTTCAGCGCTATACCGACAGTGCCGTCTCAAAGACCGTGAACTTCCCCCAGTCAGCAACCAGGGAAGATGTGGCATCGGTCTACAAGCTATCTTACGAACTGAACCTCAAGGGCATCACCATCTACCGCGACGGCAGCAGAGAGGACCAGGTGCTGAGCACGGGAGGACCTGCTCAAGAGACTTCCGAACCAAAGAGACTAACAATAGTTCCCCGATCACGCCCCAAAGTTACCAGGGGTGTGACGGAAAGGGTCAACACCGGCTGCGGCAATATGTACGTAACCGTCAACTTCGACGAACAAGGCGTGTGCGAAGCGTTCGCCACGCTGGGCAAGGCCGGAGGTTGTGCAGCAGCACAACTGGAGGCCACCAGCAGGCTTATCTCAAATGCACTTCGCTGCGGGCTGGACCTTTCCTCTGTAGTCAAGAACCTCCGAGGCATCCGCTGTCCGTCCATCTCCTGGGAGCAGGGCCGGGCAGTAACATCGTGCGCCGATGCAATCGCCAGCGTGCTTGAAAAGTACGTCACAGAGGCGGAAGGTGTCGCCACCCCTCATCATGCAATAGAAGGAGAGGTCTCCGTAACGTCGCAGTGCCCCGACTGCGGTGGAGTGCTCATACATCAGGAAGGATGCAGCATCTGCACTTCATGCGGCTACACGAAGTGCTCATAGCAAAGTAGGAGAAAAGGGATGACAACGTCACGTGGTCGTCACTACACAGGTCTACAGCAGGTTGTCGCCGCCTCCAATTCCAATCTCACGCTACGCCGCTCCTGCAATGCAATGTGTCGTGCCATCGCCAAGGCACTCGACATGAGCGGATGCAGGATTCTCCATCTCAATCCCAAGCGGGACTACTTAACCACCGTTGGAGCGTTCGGGCTGAGCGACCTCTATCTGCGAAAGGGCCCTCTCGATGCTCGCAAGAGCCTCCCCGAAGTCCTGGACGGCAACATAGTGGTAGTAACAGATGCTCAGACAGATGAGCGCGTACAGCACCAGGAGGAGGCAAAGGCGCAGAACGTTTCCTTCATCGCGGCTGCCCCCATCCGTCGGGGAGAGGATACCGTCGGCGAACTGCGCGTGTATTCTCGTCGCTCGCGGCACCTGACAGAGATGGAGAAGGACTTTCTGAGGACCGCCGCAGACATCAGCTCAGTGGTCCTGGACAGAGCAGAGCTTGCCCAGTTCAAGGACAAGGTGGGCACCAGGGTGGCAAAGGAAGGTAGCCCTGCTCCTTCCGCCCAGGTCACAAGTTCCTCGCTGAAGCCCACCGAGTTCGCGCATGCCAGCGAAGCAGAGTTCGCGAGCCTGCTCGATTTTTACAAGATCGACTGGCTATACGAGCCAAGGTCGTTCCCTCTTGCGTGGAATGGGGACGGCGTCTCTCAGATGTTCACGCCGGATTTCTACCTGCCCGAGCTGGACATGTACGTCGAACTCACTACCATGAAACAGGAGTTGATAACTGCAAAGAACCGAAAGGTCCGCAAACTTCGCGAGCAGTACCCAGACGTCAACATAAGACTGATGAACCGAAAAGACTTCTCAAAGCTGCTTGAGAAATACGGCTACGGCCCGCTTGCTGAAGCGAAGGTGCAGGGCGTTGGAGAGGTACTCTACAGCCAGGCGCAAATCCAGCGCCGCGTTCGAACTCTGGCGCGCAAGATATCCAAGGACTACGAGGGGGAGAGAATCGTCCTCGTGGGGGCACTGAAGGGCGTCATGTGCTTCCTGTCGGACTTGATGCAGCGCATCTCGATTCCACTGAGAGTCGACTTCATGGACGTCTCTCACTATGGGGGTGATGGGGAGGTAGTCAAAATCACGCGGGACCTGGACTCTTCCATATCCGGTCAGCATGTAATAATGGTAGAGGACATCATAGACACGGGCATGACGGTCAACTATCTGCTTGCCCATCTGGCCTCGCACAAACCGGCAAGCCTTCGGGTCTGCACTCTGTTGGACCGGCGCGCGAGGAGACTGGCCAACGTGCAACTAGACTATGTTGGCTTCGAGATTCCGGACGAGTTCGTCGTTGGCTACGGACTCGACTACCAGGGGGAGTATCGCAACCTCCCTTTTATTGGCATACTGAAGCCCGAGTAGCCCGCAAGAAAAGAACCGTGAGTAGTACTCTGAGTGTCCTCATCCCCAGAGGCGATATCGAATACGCTGTCGCCCGTCTTGGCCGACAGATTGGCATTGACTATTCAGGGTGCGACCTGGTGGCGGTTGGTATTCTCAAGGGCTCGTTCATCTTCATGGCAGACCTGGTACGCCAGATCGGCTTGCCTCTCGAGATTGATTTCGTCACGGTCTCCAGCTACGGCAGCGGCACAAAATCACCAGGGAACATCTCCGTGCTACACGATCTCAGGGTCGACGTCCGCGATAAGGACGTACTGGTGATAGAGGACATCGTCGACAGCGGCCACACCATCTCATACGTGATGAAACACATCGCCGAGAAGGGAGCCCGCTCGGTACGACTCTGCACCCTGGCTGACAAGCCCTCGCGCAGGGAGACACCTGTCCATATCGATTACCTCGGATTCACCGTGCCCAACAAATTCGTCGTGGGCTACGGACTCGACTTCGACAACAAGTTCCGCTATCTGCCCGACATCTGCGCACTGGAGAACCATGATTGATACAGGTGAGTTGATTAAGGTTGCGAGGGGACAGATGCCAGCCGACCTGGTCCTCAAGAACTGCCGAGTCGTCGACGTACTCTCTGCAAAGGTATTCGATGCCGATATCGCGGTACACAATGGCCTCATTGCAGGCATCGGCAGTTACGACGACGCCGCCGAGACCGTCGACATCAAGGGGAGCTATGTGGCCCCGGCGCTCATCGACGGGCACACGCACATCGAGAGTTCGATGCTTCATCCGTCGCGGTATGCAGAGGCGGTCGTTCCACGGGGCACCCTCACCGTAGTGACCGACCTCCACGAGATCGCAAACGCGACGGGCATGGCAGGAATCGATTTCTGCATCAAGTGGAGCAAGCAGCTTCCACTCGACATGAAGTTCATGGCTCCCTCGTGTGTTCCCGCAACTCCTCTGGAAACATCGGGAGCCGCGCTGGGCGCCGCTGAGATTCGAGAGCTGTTGTCCCGTCCAGACATCATAGGCCTGGGAGAAATGATGAACTATCCGGGCGTGCTTGCCGGCTTTGCGGACGTACTGGACAAGCTCAGCGCCGCCCGGGGCAAGCCGATTGACGGGCATGCGCCCGGACTGCGCGGCCGCGACCTTGACGCCTACATCGCCGCGGGCATCATGTCGGACCACGAGTGTACTGAGCTGGAAGAAGCAGCCGAGAAGCTAAGCAAGGGCATGCACATCATGATTCGCGAGGGTTCTTCCGAAAAGAATTTGGAAGCGCTTCTTCCACTGGCGGCCGGCTCGACCTACCGACGCTGCATGTTCGTGATTGATGACAGGAGCGCAGCAGATCTGTCTTCAGAGGGCGACATCGACCACGTAGTGAGGCGGGCCATCAGTCTCGGACTGGACCCGATGCGCGCACTCCAACTAGCCACCGTCAATGCAGCACAGTATTTCAGGTTATTGGACAGGGGCTGCATCGCCCCCGGTAGGCTGGCACACCTCATCACTTTCGAGAACATGGCCGAGCCGGTAGTGGATATGGTCTTCCACAGCGGCACGCTGGTGGCCCATGGTGGAAAGATGGTGGCCCCTCTGCCAACGCCAACCGACGAACTCATCGATTCGGTCAGACTCGGGAGTCTTTCTCTTGATGTCCTCTCGGTTCCGGCAACAGACGGAGAGTTCCCCGTTGTAGAACTGATTCCCGGACAAATCGTCACGCGAAAGAACATGCTCCGTCCTGCCATAGTGAACGGCCACTTCGTCTCGGATACGGAACGGGATATCCTGAAGCTGGTGGTAGCTGAGCGTCACAACGCTACCGGCAACGTGGGCAAGGGATTCGTGAGGGGCTTTCGGCTTCAGAAAGGTGCGCTCGCCAGTTCAGTAGCTCACGACTCGCATAATCTCGTCGCCGTCGGCACGAGCGACGATGACATTCTCGGGGCACTGAACGCTCTCGCAGAGATGCAGGGAGGGTTGGTTGTCTACGCTGACGGCAAAGTGAAGGCGGCCCTGCCGCTTCCGGTCGCAGGTCTGCTATCGATGGAGCCGCTCGCCACAGTGCTGCGCCTGCAACGGGAGGTCGAAGAGCAGGCGAGGTCACTTGGACCATTGCCGCCTGCTCCGTTCGCACTACTTTCGTTTCTGGCGCTGCCAGTCATTCCCGAGCTTCGCGTCACCGATCTCGGAGTTGTCGATGTCGGCGAGTTCAGAATCGTGGCCTGACCGTGCCAGATGTTCTCATGACAACAAGGCGCGAGAGATGACCAGTCGTTGTACCTCGCTGGTCCCCTCGTAGATTTCCAGGATCTTCGCGTCACGATAGTATCGTTCGAGCGGCAGCTCTTTCATGAACCCGTATCCACCATGTATCTGCAGTGCCTTCCGAGTCACATTCATGGCCGTTTCAGCTGCAAATAGCTTCGCCTCGGCTACTTCTTTAGTAAACCGCTCGCCCGAATCGGCAACCCGCGCTGCCCTGTAGCCCAGGAGCCACGCAGCGTCCAGTTGTGTGGCCATGTCCACAAGCATCCACTGTATGCCCTGGAACTCGCTTATCGCCTGGCCGAACTGCTGTCGCTGCTTTGAGTACTCAATTGCCGCATCGAGGGCAGCGGACGATACTCCGATTCCCTGGCCAGAGACATCAAGGCGCCCCTCGTCCAGAATCGTCAGGGCAATACGCATCCCCTTACCCACTTCTCCGATCTGATTGGCAGCAGGAATCCGACATTCGTCGAAATTGAGTTCCGCAACGCTTTCGTGACGGATTCCCAACTTGTCTTCAAGCTTGCCTACAGTGAATCCAGGCGTCCCTTTCTCAACCACGAACGCAGTGATGCCCTTGCTGCCCAGCGACTTGTCAACAGTCGCGAAGAGGAGGACTATGTCAGCACGGTCCCCGTTTGAAATGAAGCACTTGCCGCCGTTGATGACCCACTCGTCGCCCTCTCTACGGGCGGTAGTGGACATTCGGGAGATATCACTACTCGCCTCCCGCTCGGTCAGGCCGTACGAGCAGAGTTTCTCGCCCTTCGCTGCGGGGACAACGAAGCGCTGCCTCTGTTCCTCATTGCCATAGTGATACAGACCGCTCAGTGCCAGCCCAAGGTGGGTCCCCATGATTGACGCAACGGATATGCTGGCACGGGCCAATTCAACAGACATCAGGAACGCATCCATCAGGCTGCCTCCCTGACCTCCGTACTCCGCAGGAATAGTGAGCCCTGTCAAGCCAACGCCTGCCATCTTCTCGAAGGCTTCGTAGGCCAACTCGTTGCGCCTGTCCCATTCATCAACGCAAGGGGCTATCTCCGAATCAACGAAGTCCCGAAGCATTCTCCGCAACATCCTCTCCTGTTCCGTCAAGAGCACATCAATCATGACTCATTCCTCCTCTTCTACCAGTGGGAGTCGTTGCTCCCCGGTGACCTGTTTCGAGTATACGCCGCGCGATATGCATTGACACCGAAATCAGCGACATCTACAGTGTGCACTCGGAATGGCCACAAGCAACGGGGATGTTCAATTCTGTTTCATTGCCGATGACCTGACGGGGGCAATGGATACGGGCGTCGGGTTGGCCAAGGCGGGTCTGAAGCCCATCATCGCCTTTTCGACCAGTTCCAGCATCTCTTCGGATGCCGTCGTTGTGACAACTGACAGTCGTGCTACGTCTGCGGCAGACGCCTACCGCTATGTAAGAACGGTCGGAGAGCGCTTTCGAGACCACCTCATCTACAAGAAGGTTGACTCTACGTTGCGTGGCAATATCGCCGCTGAATTACAGGCCCTGCTCGATGCGACGAACGTGAGGCACACTGTCGTGTGTCCGGCTTTCCCCGCCATCAAGCGAACGGTAGTGAAGGGGCGTTTACTTGTCGACGGCGTACCCGTCGACGAGACGCAGTTCTCCCGGGACCCTGTGAGTCCGGTGAAGAAGTCGGACATCGGCGATGTCCTGCGAACGGGTTCGGGAATCGAGCCAGACTACATGAGCCTTCATGACGTCGAACGAGGTCCGGAGCACGTGGCGCGCATGGTGAACTCCAGCAAAGCGCGGGCAATCGTGGTGGACGCTACTGAGGACAGCCACTTGAGATGCATAGCCGACGCCCTTGCGCTGAGCGAAGAGCCCTGGCTCCCCTGTGGCTCCGGTGGCCTTGGCGCTCAAATACCGCTCGCATTCGGACACGAGCCTGTTGGCAATGCGATACCGCCTGCTCCAAGTGGGCCGTCCCTACTTGCCGTGGGCAGTCGCAACGAAGTCAGCGTCCGCCAGATTCAGAGGCTATTGGAAGTTCTCAATCCCCCGCTCGTGCGGGCGGAGCCTCGCGAGTTCAGGACAAGAGACGGCCGCACACCTCGCATCAACCAATTGGCCCACGAGATAGATGCACTGCTCGACACGAACGGCGTCGTCATACTCAGTTCAAGCCTGAGCCAATTCTCGCCGCAGATGCGACACACGATGGCTCCCGTACTCGGCGGCATCGTTTCCCGCATACTGGAATCCAGGACGCTGGCCGGACTGTTCCTCTGCGGAGGAGACGTAGCCCGCTCCGTCTGTGGGGACAATGGCATACAGGCACTGAGGATTCTCGGCGATCTGCAGCCTGGCGTTGTCGCCGGAGAGGCCGTAGGAGACAACTACGAAGGCATGCGCGTAATTACAAAGGCAGGCGGCTTCGGCAATGAAGAAGCCATAGTCCAGGTCGCCCGCCATCTCTCCAAGGGAGGATAGAAGCCAATGAATTCCTACCGCCCCCTGCTTGCAATCACCATGGGCGACCCCGCCGGCGCCGGACCAGAAATCGTGGTCAAGTCGCTGGCTCTACCCGAGATCCACGAGATTTGTAGAGGCCTCGTCATCGGCGACGCGGCGGCTATGCAGGCCGCCACAGACATCGTCGGCATACCGATGCGCATCAACGCAGTTGAAGGACCAGCAGGGATGCAAGATGACCCGAAGGTTCTCAACGTTCTCGACCAGAAGACTGTCGACCTGGACAGACTTGTCCGCGGTCGTGTTGACCCGGAGGCGGGCAAGGCAGCCTATCTTGCCATCGAAAAGGGCACACTGCTGACTATCGCTGGCGAGACGGACGCGATTGTCACGGCTCCCCTCAACAAGGATGCCCTCAATCAGGCAGGCTACCACTTCCCCGGTCACACTCAGATACTGGCCCACCTGTGCGGTGCGAGCGATGCAGTCATGATGCTTACCGCCGATGCTCTGCGCATCGTTCACGTGTCCACACACGTATCACTACGCGAGGCATGTGACCGCGTCACCAAAGAACGTGTCCTCGAGGTCATGCAACTGGGTGCCGAAGCGGCCAGGAAGATGGGGGTGGAGAGCCCCAGGATTGTTGTGCCCGGCCTCAATCCTCACTCCGGCGAGGGTGGACTGTTCGGAGACGAAGAGGAGAAGCACATCATCCCGGCGATAGAAGCCGCCAGAGAGATGGGACTCAACGTCCGTGGTCCGCTTCCTCCTGACACGGCGTTCCTGAGAGCCTATCGCGGAGAGTTCGATCTCGTCGTGGCGATGTACCATGACCAGGGCCACATCCCGATAAAGATGGTTGGCTTCGAAAAGGGAGTCAACACCACGCTCGGGCTGCCCATTATTCGGACCTCCGTGGACCACGGAACAGTGTTCGGAAAGGCTGGCAAAGGCACGGCCGACCCGACGAGCATGATCGAGGCTATCAAGCTGGGTGCGGTGATGTGCCGCACCACGCACGACCAGGCGTAGCTTCAGAGCTACGCGCGACGCGAAAGGTAGTTGCTTCGCCAGCGGAGGTGCATCAGTGCACGCGCAGCCCTGTCGGCAGACGGAAAGGCCAGCGTTGTGCCGATGCCCTCCAGTCTGGCGCGGGCTTCCTCGTAGTACGGCCCGTAGAGGAAATAGACGAGGGGCTTGTCAGGAAAATCCCGCGCCATTTCAGATGCCAGCTTCGCAAGGTCGTCGCCAAGTTCCGGTCCGAAGGCTCCCATGACTCCAAGGGCGGCATCCACGTTGTCGTCCTCCATAATCAGTCGCATGGCAGCCAACTCCATCTCTTCGCGACGATGGCCCATGATGGAAACGCCGGGAAAGTAGTCGACGGGGTTACCGACGCCAAGCCATTCGGGGGCCCAGGTCCGCAGAGCCGCCATCGTGCGCTCGGTAAATTCGACCAGCTCCATGCCGTGCGCCTCGCACCCATCTGCAGCAATGATGCCGAATCCTCCCGTGGGGGTCATCACGCCGACGCGATTCCCCCGGGGGGCTGACAGGGTCAGCAACGCTCTAAGTGAGTCTGACAGTTCCTCAATGTCGCCTACTCTCAGAACCCCTGCCTCGCGAAGGGCGACATCCCAGAGCTCGTCTCTGCCCGCGAGCGCCCCAGTATGCGACTGCACGGCCTGTGCCGAACGACCGGTCCTCCCCGTCTTGAGCGCCACCACAGGCTTCTTAAGTGTCACGCGGTGCACGGTATCCAGGAATCTTCGAGCATTCGGCATGCCTTCAATGTGAAGCGCAATAACGCGCGTTTCCTCGTCCTGCTCGAAGTACTCGAGACAGTCGACAATATCGACGTCGCACATATCTCCAACATCAATGGCCTTGCCGACAAGCCTTATGTCGTTCAAGCCGATAAAGGTTGCCCCCGTCTGGGAGACGGTGCCGACACCGTTGACGTCCATAGGGACCGGCAGATACGCGGTGCAGAACCGCGTGCTGGCATTGGCCACACCGAAAGTGTTTGGCCCGAGGATTCTGGTGCCGGTACTCTTCGCCAGAGCGACTATCTCTTCCTGCATCCGGGGTCCGTCGTCGTCATCAGCATCCGCAAAGCCCTGCGAAATGATGATGATGGCCTTGATGCCTTTCTCCACACAGTCCTTCATTGCCTCCAGCACGGAAACCCGGGGCAGGCTGATGAGTGCAACATCCGTCACCTCGGGAACCGCATCCACATTGGGATACGTCTTGATACCCAGAATTTCATCCGCGTACGGATTCACCGGGTAGACACGCCCCTTGTAACCGTACCTGACCAGATGCTCAAGCAGGTTGTAGGAACCGGGGCCAGTCCGGCGTGACACGCCGATGGCTGTCATCGAGGACGCATCGAGAAATGGCTTGATCTGTTCCACTGATGTCATCGACAAACCCCTGCGGAAGAAATGTGACGGAACCGCCAATCTAGTCTATGGAGATCTTCACTGTCAATCCATGTTCTTGCTCGCACAACCGGGGCTGCCGACTGGTACACTGGGGCACGCCCCCGCTTTGAACTTCAGTCGAAACAGGAGGTGCGGTATGCAGCAAACTCGCCCAGACCTCGACATTGCGTTCTTCCCGCGCTCCATTGCGGTTGTCGGAGCTTCCGCCGACACGGCGAAGTCAGGAGCGAAATGGGTCCTTGGACTCCGCGCCGCCGGCTTCAATGGCCGCGTATACCCCGTCAGCACCAGAGGCGGAAGTATCGAAGGGCTTCCCATACATCGTTCCCTGTCGTCGATAGAAGGCGACATCGACTATGTCATCGCCTCCATACCTGCCCAGTCCAGTTTGTCGCTGGTCGAGCAGTGCATAGAGAAAAAGGTCAAAGTAGTGCAGTTCTTCACTGCAGGGTTCCGGGAGACCGGCAGAGCCGACGCTGCCGCCCTCGAGCAACAGATGCTTCATCGGGCGAGAGCGGCGGGCCTTCGCATCATCGGGCCAAACTGCATAGGAGTCTACTGTCCGGAGTCCCGCATTCCCCTCGGACCGGCTCCGCTCGGCAAACTGGGAACTCCCGGCAACGTGTCCTTCATTTCACAGAGTGGAGGCATCGCGGCGAAGCTCGTCGAGTACGGCATCGCCCGACATCTGGACTTCGCCAAAGGCGCCAGCATCGGCAACAGCATCGATCTGGATGCGGCGGATTTCCTCAACTACCTGGCGGGCGATGACAGAACACGATACGTGGGTATGTATGTTGAAGGAACCAGCGACGGAGCCCGATTCTTCAATGCGCTGCGCAGCATCACAACCAGGAAACCGACCGTCGTCTTGAAGGGAGGGAGGACCAACGAGGGTGCCGCTGCGGCCAGGTCACACACGGGTTCACTCGCAAGCTCGACGCCAATCTGGAGCGCCATGCTGCGTCAGGCACGCGCGATTGAAGTCACTACCCTGGAAGAGATGGCAGACTGCCTGTTGCTCCTACAGAAGGTCGGCCCAACACGAGCCAAGAGTGTTGGCATTGTCGGAGGGCTTGCAGACGGCGGCGGCGGAATCTCGGTATCGGGAAGCGACGCATGTGCGGACAACGGACTGAACGTCCCAGAGCTTGCGCCAAAGACGGCCGATCGAGTCCGCAGCCTGATAGGCGAGGTAGGCAGCATTCTGCGGAACCCCGTCGACGTCAGTCCGGCCCAGTTCAGGGGACTTGACGTGTTGTTCGACTCGATAAGACTGGTTGCCTCTGACCCCGGGGTTGAGGTTCTCATCGTCCAGGAGGACGTGGACATTATGCTGAGCTACCTCGGAGACAAGGAAACAGACCGCATCAATGAGTTCCTATCCACGCTGCCGGGGGAGAGTCGCAAGCCCCTGGTGATGGTTATGCCACCCGGGTCCTGCGAAGCCGAGCGCATGGCGTCTGTCGGGCATCTGCAGAAAGCCGGCATACCTGTCTTTCCAACGATGTCCCGGGCTGCCAGAGCCATCAGTCTGGTATCGCATCGTCCTCCATTGTCCACGTATACGATTTCTTTACAATAGTGGACGTGTAGGACTATAATCGACTCCCATGCCCCTATCCGTCTGCACCCATTCCTATGCCCCTCTGTGTGAAGCACTCAACGGCGTTGACTCCACTACGCATCCGGCATTCGTTGTGGGAGGCTTCATTCGTGACTCGGTGCTCGGCCGGACCTCCAGAGATATCGACATCACCGTACAGGGAGACCCGCTGGTACGCGCACGCGAGTTCGCGCAAGCGGTCAACGGGACGTTCTTTGTACTCAAAGAGCAGCACTCCGTGGCCCGCGTGCTGGTCCCCGTGCAGCCCCCAGCGCACTCGGACGAAGGTCACGAGGTTGTCATCACCGTAGATTTCGTTGGTTTCGACTCCAGTGTTGAGTCAGACCTCGCCAGGAGAGACTTCACCATCAACGCAGTTGCCGTGCCCTGCTCCGTTGTCGCCACACACATGACGGAGCATGGAGCCGCGCTGCCATCCATCGCCACACATGCCATTGACCCCTGTGGCGGGCTTGATGACCTTGCCGAGCGCCGTGTACGGGCAATATCTCCCTCCGTCTTTGAGGAAGACCCGGGACGTCTCCTGAGGGCGGTCCGATTGTCCATGGAACTCGGTTTCTTCATGGACTATGAGACAGAGATGCTCGTTCTTGAGAACAGCTCGCGCGTCTCCCTTGTGGCCGCTGAACGTACCAGGGAAGAGCTTCTGAAACTGCTTTCCCTTCCACGTGCACACGAGGGAATACATTACCTTGACCGCGTGGGGCTGTTGACAGCGGTGTTCCCCGAACTCGAGGCGTGCCGTGGTGTAGAACAGCCGACGGTGCACTTCTGGGACGTTCTGGAGCATTCCATACAGACGGTCGCGACCCTGGAACACCTCGTGGGCGAGAGCGAATGGGCGCATGGAAACGACGAGATGCTGGACTACATGCCCGACGACTCGTTCAACCAGGTCTACTTCGAGAACATGGTATCTCACGAGGCATCGCGACTCACACTGACGAAACTGGCCTGTCTACTCCATGATATTTCGAAGCCAGAAACCAAGGCACTTCAGGACAACGGCCGTGCTCGATTCATCGGTCACTCGAGCCAGGGAGCCGAGGTCGCTCGCGAAATCATGCAGCGGCTCCGCTTCAGTTCGGACGAGACCGCCTATGTCGAGACGCTTGTCTACAACCACCTCCGCCCCTTCCAACTGTCGAATGAGGGGCTACCCAGCTCCCGTGCGGTCTACCGCTTCTTCAGAGATACGAAGGACGCAGGCGTGGGAACGTTGTTCCTGGCGATGGCGGACTATCTCGCCTGCAGGGGACCCCTGTTTATAATGAGCGAGTGGCGCGTTGTCTGTGACCTCGTCGGTTTCATTATGGGAGAATATCGCAGGCAGCAGACTGTGACTGCGCCGTCGAAGCTGATCGACGGCAATGACCTGATGAAGACTCTGGGCTTGAAGCAGGGGCCAGGATTGGGTGTCCTGCTCGAGTCCATTCGTGAAGCCCGCGCGGCGGGAGCGATCTCTTCGAAAGAAGAGGCCCTCGAGCTTGCCCGCAGGGCAATAGAAGAAGAACAAAGGTAGCGAGAGGACTGCGAAGTGAGAAGAAGAGAAATCGCGCTCCTGGCATTCATCGTTGTATTGTGCGGTCTCTCCCTCTGGGCAATCTTGCCAGTCGGGTCAAACCTGCTCGGTCCTGATGGACTGCGGCTTGGGCTCGACCTCAGAGGTGGTAGCCAGTTGCTGTATCAGGCGGACCTGACCCAAAAGGAACCGTCCGTTACTGATGAGCAAGCAATGGCATCTGCGATCGAGAAGATACAACGTCGTGTCAACGAATTTGGAGCGGCAGAACCCACCATCCAGAAACAGGGAACCGACCGCATACTGGTCCAGTTGCCCGGCGTGAAAGACATCACCAGGGCCATCAGGCTCATCGGTGATACCGGACTGCTGAATTTCAAGGAGATTGCCCTCGACTCGGCAGGCAATCCGATACTCGACGACCAGGGCTATCCCACGTTCAAGGCGGAAGCCGCCACGGCCACCGGAACGGACGGAGAGGAGAAGCCTCTCACAGGACAGTATCTGAAGAGTGCAGGACAGGACTTCGATGACTATGGCAAACCCATCGTGGTCTTCGAATGGACCGCTGAAGGTGCACATCTGTTCGAGCAGATTACGGCAAGGAACCTGCAACAGCCGCTGGCCATCACCATCGACGAGGAAATCATATCTGCGCCCAATGTGAACGCCGTCATTTCGGCAAGGGGACAGATCGAGGGCAACTTCACGATGGAAGAGGCCACCGACCTCGTCAACAAGCTCAACTCCGGCGCGCTGGACGTTCCGCTGGAGATTATCGACCAGCGTGACGTCGACGCCACCCTCGGCTCAGACTCCGTGCGGAAGAGCCTGATTGCTGCTGGCGTCGGCCTTCTATTGCTGTTCATACTGATGGTCGTCTACTACCGCATGCCTGGCGTGATCGCATGCATCAGCCTGACAATCTACGGCGCGATTCTACTCGCCATCTTCAACGTATTCTCGACGCAGTTGACGCTGACCCTGCCAGGCATCGCAGCGTTCATCCTCTCACTTGGTATGGCTGTCGACGCCAACGTGCTCATCTTTGAGCGCGTGAAGGACGAGCTACGCCTTGGCAGAACGCTGGCCACCTCAGTGGAGATTGGCTTCGACAGGGCATGGTCGGCAATCCGTGACAGCAACATCACGACCTTCATCGCGTGCATCATCCTCTTCTGGCTTGGCGGCACCTTTGGGGCCTTCATGGTGCGCGGTTTCGCGCTCACTCTGTCTATCGGTGTTGCCCTCAGCATGTTCACAGCCATCGTGATGACCAGGACATTCCTCCGCGTCATCGTTAATTCCAAGCTAGTCACTAACCTTCGTTGGTACGGGGTGAAGTCATGATTGATTTCGTCGGCAAAAGACACTGGTTCTTTCTTGGCTCCGCCATTGCGGTGGTGGTAGCCGTGTTCGCGCTCTTGGTATTCGGGCTGAGGCCCGGCATCGACTTCACCGGTGGCACATCCATGACACTGCACTTTGAACCCCAGGTCGACCAGAGCGACTTGCGAGAAGCAATCTGGAGCACCGGCCACGAGGAAGCCATGGTGCAGGGAAGTGATGATGACTACCTCGTCCGGCTCAGCCAACTATCCACCGACGAGCGGGAGACCGTCCTCGCGAGCGTTGGGGAGGAGACGGGCAGCGAAATCACCGTACTCGACTACAGCACAGTCGCAGCCGCGGTTGCCACGGAGACCGCGGAAAAGGCGGGCATTGCCGTGCTGCTGGCATCCGCAGCGATGCTGCTCTACATCGCGTGGGCATTCAGAAAGATGCCCAGCCCGTTCAAGTGGGGCACGTGCGCGATCATCGCTCTGCTGCACAACATCGCTATTGTTGCCGGTCTCTTCGCACTGCTGGGCCAGTTCCGCGGTGTTGAAGTAGATGCTCTGTTCATCACAGGACTGCTCACCATCGTCGGCTACACAATCAACAACACCGTCGTGGTCTTTGACCGCATAAGGGAGAACCGCGCAAAAGGTGTCAGCAATGACCTTGGTATAGTTGTGAATTGCAGTCTGGTGGAGACGATGGTCAGGACCGTGAACACGTCTCTCACCACTCTGTGCGTCATACTTGCTCTCCTGCTGTTTGGTGGCGCGACCATCCACTACTTCATACTCGTACTGTTCGTCGGCCTGCTTGTGGGCACGTACAGCTCAGTGTTTATCGCTGGACCACTGCTGGTCACGTGGGAGAAGCGCGAGTGGGGGCAGGTTGTCTCAAGCATCAGTTCTTCGCGGCAGACGGCATAGGGGAGCATTCGTCGACTCTTGTACAACGTGGACTCTTATGCGACTATTGCGCAAGCAACCGACCTGTGCGTCAATTGTCAAGCTAAAGCGCTTGACGTACGCATTGGGCGTCTTTATGATAGGTAGTTAGCTACTGGTTCCACTACGTGGCCTATCTGCTGGCCACAAAGAAAAACGGGAGGTGAAATCGTGAAAGGCAGACGACTACTCGTGCTGCTGGTTGCAGTCCTGGCCATCACGGGTCTCGTGATCGCTGGCTGTGCACCAGAGGAAGCAGCACCACCTGCAGAGGAAGAGGAAGAGGCCGCTCCTGAGGAGGAGGAGGAAGAGGAAGCTCCCTCCGCTCCTTCAGATGAGACCTTTGAGCTCAGAATGCAGACCCCATTCCCGACTGGTTTCATTATGTACCAGGCGGGCGCCAACTGGGCTGAGACCCTTGGAACCATGTCGGGTGGCCGCATCGATGCGACGATGAACGCAGGCGGCGCCGTTGTTGATGCGCTCAAGGAAATGCGCGCAGTCCACGAGGGCGTTCTTGATGCCACCTATACCGGTTCTCACTACCACACCAGCGAAGTTGGCTTCACCGGTGACCTGTTCAATCTGTACCCCGCCGGAACCGACCCGTGGGAATTCATCGTCTGGTACTTTGATGGCGGCGGCGCCGCTTATCACCAGGAGATGTATGACCGCAAGGGTCTCAACGTGAAGGCATTCATGGGCGGCATGACGTCCGCAGAGCAGTTCGGCTGGTTCGCCGAGCCCGTAACCGGCATGGACAGCTTCGACGGCATGAAGTTCCGCACCGCCGGTATCTGGGGCGAGATGCTCAACGAGGCCGGCGCGTCAGTCGTGACAATGCCTGGCGGCGAGGTCTACGAATCCATGCAGCGTGGCGTTATTGACGCCTTCGAGTTCAGCACCCCTGGTGTCGACTGGAGCGCGGGCTTCCAGGAGCTTGGTGCCTATGTACACGGCCCTGGCATCCACGCCCCTCAGGCGGCATTCGAGGTTCTGATCAACAATGATGTCTGGGAGTCTATGCCTGCAGACCTGCAGGCCATCTTTGAGCATTCCTGCGAGGCATCTCTTGTCCGCTCATGGTCTCTTGTTGACGGCACTGACGTTGTCGCAATCAAGGCCATGCAGGACTACGGCACCGAGTTCGTCTCGCTGCCAGAGGACGTGCAAACAGCCATCACGGCAATCGCCCACGAGAAGTACGCGGAGCTGGCGGCCGACGACGAGTTCTTCGCCGAGGTTTACCAGTCTCAGATGGACTTCGCGAAGGTGTTCCGTGACTACAAGGCCTTCGCACAGCCTGATCCCGACCTGATGACTCCGTAGTCATTCGCCTGACACCACAAGTGAGGCTCCCTCTTGGGAGCCTCACTTCTTCCCATTGGTATCCATATTCTCGAAACAGAGGATTATTCTTGTGAAAGTGTTAATGCCGGTATTCAACCTTATAGACAAGGTGAGCACCTGGCTCGGCAAAGGCGTCGCATGGCTTCTTATAGTCTTGATTCTGGCGCTCACGTATGACACATTCATGCGCTACACGTTCAGCGCCCCAACTGTGTGGGCGTTTGACATAGCCTACATGCTCGGTGGTTCTATCATGCTGCTGGGCATGGCGTGGGTGACAGTACGCCGAGAACAGGTCCGCGTCGACATCCTCTACACTAAGTACACACCCAAGGTGAAGAAAATCCTGGATGCGACGCTGAACATTTTGTTGTTCTTCCCTGTCTATATCTTGCTTATCCAGAAGGCCGTTCCCAGGGCCATCTACTCGTTCACCAACGAGGAGTTTTCCGAAGTGGGCTTTTGGCGCCCATTGCTGTGGCCGTACAGATGGATGATTGTTGTTGCGCTCGTCATGTGGGTGCTGGCCGCAATCGTCTGGGTCGTTAAGGACCTGCACGCGGTTGCGAAAGGAGAGGAAGAATGATAGACGCTAGTCCCGAACTCATAACCGTCGTCATGATCGCTCTCCTTATCGTCCTGGTTGGGAGCGGCTTCCCGCTCGGCCTTGCGCTCGGCGGCGTTGCTCTCATTTCAGGTGTGCTGTTCTTCGGACCAGCTATCTTCTCGCTCTTCTACGATCGCCTGTTTGGCGTCACCACCAACTACACGTTCCTGGCCGTGCCGCTGTTCATCTTCATGGGCATGATGGTGGAACGTTCTGGGGTGTCTAGCCAGCTGTTCAGCACGCTCTACCTGTGGCTGGGCGGCCTTCGTGGAGGACTGGCAGTTGCCACTATCTGGTTCGGTACCGTACTGGCCGCAACTGTTGGCGTGATTGCAGCATCGGTCACGATGCTCGGTCTTATCGCTCTTCCGTCGATGCTGGAACGAGGCTACTCCAAGGAACTGGCCACCGGTGCCTGTTGCGCAGGCGGTTCCCTCGGAATCCTGATTCCACCAAGCATCATGCTCATCTTCTACGGTCCGATGGCCAACATCTCCGTAGGACAACTCTTCATGGCCGCCTTCCCAGCAGGCTTCATGCTATCCGCGCTCTACACGACATACATCCTCGTCAGGTGCAAGATTCGGCCAAACGAAGCGCCGGTTCTTCCACCTGAGGAGCGTAACGTGGCCATGAGCATCAAGCTTCGCATGCTCTTTACAGGTCTGCTACCGACAGTGGTCCTGATTCTCGCGGTTCTCGGAAGCATCTTCTTCGGCATCGCAGCCCCAACCGAGGCTGCCGCCGTTGGCGCGCTCGCGGCAACGATAATGGTAGCTGCCTACAGAAGGCTGAGCTTCCGCGTCATCAAGGAGACGTGTTTTTCGACCGCTGGAACCTTCAGCATGGTGTTCATCGTTGTGGTGGGCGCCACATTCTTTACCAGCATCTTCCTCGGACTCGGGTGCGGCGACGTCGTCAATGCATTCGTCCTAGCCGCTCCCGGCGGCAAGTGGGGCGCACTGCTGGTAATCATGTTCATCGTGTTCGTGCTTGGCATGCTGATCGACTGGATCGGCATTGTGCTTATCATGATCCCGATCGTAACTCCTATCGCCGCGGAGGTTGGCTTCGATCCGCTGTGGTTCTCGATGATGATTATCGTGAATCTGCAGATGTCGTTCATCAGCCCGCCATTCGCATACGCGATCTTCTTCCTCAAGGCAGTGGTGCCTGACGAGACGGGTATCGATACAGGCCATATCATCCGCGGAGCCGTGCCCTATATCGCGATCATTGCCATTGGGCTTATCCTCATGGCGGTGTTCCCTGAGATTGTGACATGGCTACCGTCGCACATGATTAACTAGCCTCTTCAACACGACTATCGCCAAGACGGCGCGGAGAACACTCCGCGCCGTCCTGCGTTTCCATCTTCCACACCTTCAATCCCCTACAGACTGCCCTCATTGGCCTACACAGGACGGTCGGGCCACATGGTATGATTCTCATTTCGGGCGCCCATCCCTGAACGCGCCCCCAGAGACGATTGGTGATGCAAAAAGACAGGCTGAACGTAGCGATTGCCCAGACGGCAAGTGGCCCTGATATCGAGCGCAACATCCAACGGGCGTGTGGGATGGTGGAGCAGGCCATCAAGTCAGGTGCAGAGCTGGTTGCCCTTCCCGAGACCATGGACTACCGGGGTGACCTCAAGGACCTGTCCTCCGTAGCGAATCGACTGCCCGGTCCAGCTCTGACGCCCTTCCTCGACCTCGCCGCAGTTCACAACGTGTGGATACTTGCAGGCAGCATCCACGAGGCAAATCCCGACGGAGGCAGACCTTTCAACACGTCGGTACTCATTGGCCCGCAAGGCACAATCGTGGCCGCCTACCGAAAACTCCATCTCTTCGACATCACCATCGGCGACCGGTCGGTTACCGAGTCGGCCAAATACACGCGCGGCTCGGAGATAGTGACTGCCGACATCGAGGGATGGACCGCCGGCCTTTCTATCTGCTATGACATACGTTTTCCCGAACTCTATCGAGCCTTTGCCGATGCAGGCGCCACAATGATCTTCGCTCCGTCGTCCTTCACGGCTGCAACAGGAGCCGCGCATTGGGAGGTGTTGCTCCGTGCCAGGGCAGTTGAAAACCAGTGCTTCGTCATTGCCCCGGGGCAGGCCGGGAC
>Ga0272441_10003450_pt1 | contig 30025 bp, 22 predicted proteins | sample SSMProp6N_FD_193582 | JGI IMG/M metagenome (GOLD analysis project Ga0272441, IMG submission 193582) | Marine sediment archaeal communities from Little Sippewissett salt marsh, Falmouth, MA, United States - SSM-Prop-6N | ecosystem: Environmental > Aquatic > Marine > Wetlands > Sediment ... | reverse complement strand
GACGGCCCTGGCACGGGCAGTCTCCGCTCCGGGGAAGGGCGCCAGGATCTTCGTCAAGGATGAGGCGGCCAATCCTTCCGGATCCTTCAAAGACCGGAGGGCGTCTCTGTCGGCTCACGAGGCGCGGAAAAAGGGATACCCCGGGATCGCTGCCGCGACCAGCGGCAACTACGGGGCCGCCGTGGCGTCCCAGGCCGCCAAGGCGGGCCTGGGATGTATCATCGTGCAGGAAGCCTTTGACAGTGCGGGCACCGCCCAGCCGGAAATCGCCGAAAAGACGCGGGCCTGCGAGGCATACGGTGCCGAAGTTGTCCGGTTGTCCGTGGGACCGGAACTCTTTTATTATTTCCTCATCATTCTGGAGGAAACCGGATATTTCAACGCCTCACTGTATACGCCCTATTCCATTCTCGGGATCGAGACCCTGGGATACGAACTCTCCTGCCAGGTCCGGGAAAGAGAGGGCCGGTTTCCGGACGTGGTGGTGGCCACCCACGCGGGAGGGGGGAATGTGACGGGGACGGCCCGGGGGCTTATGAAAGCGGGGGCCGCGGACACTTCAATGGTCGCGGCCAGTGTGGATCTTGCCGGACTTCACATGGCCTCGGACCGGGACTTCAACCGGAAATCCTTCACCACCGGCCATACCGGATTTTCCATTCCCTTTTCCACCTGGCCTGACCGTGCCGATGTGCCCAGGAATGCAGCGCGTTCCCTGCGGTATATGGATCGTTTCGTGACAGTCACGCAGGGGGAGGTATTCTATATCACCCAGGTCCTTGCCGAGATCGAGGGCATGGAACGCGGACCTGCGGGAAACACGTCGCTGGCCGCGGCCTTTGCCATGGCACGGGAAATGGACCGAAAACAGATCATCGTTGTCCAGGAAACCGAATACACCGGCGCGGGCAAACATCCGCTGGGACAGTTGAACCTGGCCAAACAAATGGGAATAGAGGTCCGCCGGGGAGATCCCAGGGAAAACCAGCCGGGGAAAGCCATCGTCATCCCGGAGCATCCATCCCAGATCAAGCCGGTCGAAATGGATCTCGATAGAATCCGGCGCTCCTATTTGAGAAACGCCCTGGATTCGATTCCGGAAGGAGAGAATGTTACCGAGACGGATATTGCCTTTCTATCCGCCGAAACCAGATCGGACGAAACCTTTGTCAGGGAGGCCATTGAATTGCATGAAAGAAAGAAAAGATGATTTCGACGCCCGGCGGGAGCATTTGAAAAACATGTCGGACGAGCAGTTGCATGATCATTTCTGGTCCCTGGTGGACCGGATGGTCCAACCGCTGGTGGAAGAGGCCCGTACGCACACCTCGCCCTCCATCGAACGCTCCGTCCTCCTGCGGATGGGATTTTCCAGCATCGAGACGAAACCGATCGTGAACAAGATGCTGGAAAAGGGGCTCCTGGGACACGGTGCGGGCCGTCTCGTGCTGCTTCTGGCACAAAAGAGAGGGATTTCCGTTCGTGAGGCGGGGCTTGGATTACTGCGAGACGAATACTGGGAGGAACTGCCGTGACGAAGCCCCTGGATCCCCAAAAGAAGATCGATATCCGGGAAGTCCTTGAGGACCTGGACCAGTACCGGCCGAAACGCAAGGGCTGGACCTGGCGCACGCCCGTGGAGAACCAGACGATCGGGCCGTTCAAGCTAAAGGACACCTCAGAGAATCTTAAGCATTCCGTGCCGTTGCCCTCGGCCCACTATTTCGACGATATCGATCCGCAGTGTGACTTTGTCATCACCACGGAAATTGCCTCGGGCCGGTTCGAGGACGACATCCGGCGGATGCGTATGGCGGCATGGCACGGGGCCGATCATCTCATGGTGATCCGTACCGCCGGCCAGTCCCATTTCGACGGCCTCATCGAGGGCACGCCGGAAGGCGTCGGCGGTATTCCCATTTCACGGAAACAGGTCCGTGCGTCCCGCAAGGCGCTCGATTTGATCGAAGAGGAAGTAGGCCGACCCATCAATTTTCATTCCTATGTCAGCGGCGTGGCTGGACCGGAAATCGCGGTAATGTTTTCGGAGGAGGGCGTCAACGGTGCCCACCAGGACCCTCAGTACAATGTGCTCTACCGGAATATCAACATGCACCGGTCCTTCGTGGACGCCGCCGAGGCCAAGACCATCATGGCCGATGCCGGGATTCTCCAGATCGACGGTGCCCACAATGCCAATGCCACGGCCAAGGAAGCCTGGAAGGTTATGCCCGAACTCCTGGTGCAGCATGCCGTTAACTGCGCCTTTTCCCGCGCGGCCGGCATGCCCGGGGACAACATTGCCCTTTCCACGGTGCCGCCCACGGCGCCACCGGCTCCCAAGCTGTGGCTCGACCTGCCCTATGCCATCGCCCTGCGCGATCTTTTCAAGGGGTATAAATTCAGGGCACAACAGAACACCCGGTACATGGAAGCCGACATGGCCGAAGCTACCATCACGCACGTCCTGGATACCCTGATTTCCCGCATGACCTCCGCCGATATCCAGAGCACGATCACGCCGGACGAGGGCCGGAACGTTCCCTGGCATTACAACAACATCCTGGGAGTGAACACGGCGCGCCAGACGCTCATGGGAGTCGATGGCCTGATGGAGATGGTGGCATTGAAAAGGGAGGGATATATGACGGATCAGGTCCGCGAATTGAAAGAGCGCGCCGTGTTGTTTCTCGAGGAGATTATTGAAAAGGGAGGTTATTTCGCGGCCGTGGAGCAGGGGCAGTTCGTGGATTCAGGGTACTTCCCGGAAAGACACAATGACGGCATCGCCCGTGATCCCGACGGCGGTGTGGCGGCAGGCAGCATCATCAGGAGGGACCCCGATTACGGGGCACCGGTGTGCAGCCATTTCGGCGCCAACAGTTATCCGGAGAAGGCGTGCCATGCCTATGGCGGATGTACCCTGTGCGATCCGTCCAAGATCGCTTTTATCGATGAACTGGATGATACGGACAACGTTCACAACCGCCTTGAAACACCGCTGGCCGAAAACGCGGCCGGCATGGTGCGGCCGGAAGTACAATGGGCCGGAGACGGCGTTGTCTGCGTTACGCTCTTTGTTCCCGAAGAACCCAGGATTGCCGAAGCAGCCGCCCTTGAAATGGTCCGGAAAATGGGGCTTGCCGAGCCGGAGGTCATCAGCCGCCGGTTGATCCATCCCGCCGAGGGATCCCTCTTCGAGATCAAGGGAGTGCTGGATTATGCCGTGGACAAAAACAAACTCGTGATTTCCGAGGAAGAGGCGGTCATGCCGGATGATGAGATCGAGGCCTTTGTACGACCCCGCGATATTCATGTGGTAGCCGCTACCGTGGGCGAGGATGAGCATTCGGTAGGCATGCGGGAAATCATCGACATCAAGCACGGCGGCCTGGAAAAATATGCCTTCCACTGCCATTACCTGGGCACGTCCGTACCAATATCCAAGGTGCTGGACGCCGTCCAGGAAACCGGTGCCAAGGCCGCATTGATTTCGACGATCATTTCCCACAACGACATCCATCGGGTCAACATGCGACGGCTTCATGATCTTGCCGTCGAGCGGGGCATACGAGATGACATTATCCTGATTGCGGGCGGCACGCAGGTCAGTGATGCCATGGCCGTCGAGTGCGGGATGGATGCCGGGTTCGGCAGGGGAACCACGGGGGGGCACGTGGCAAGTTTTATCGTCGGAAAAATGACGGGCAGGGAGAATTATCTATCCGGTTAGGACAATTTCCCGGGGGTCCGGATGACCGGAACTGGCGTGCAGTTACGGTGCGGGTTGGCCTGGGCAACTGGTCAAGGGAATGAGGAGGAGAAGAATTGTGAACAGGCGAGCTTAAAAACGGTGCAGGCTGGCTCGGATCATATCAATTATGTGGTCATCCGGTTGCCCTATGCCGTGACAGCCGGGTTACTGGCATTTCTGTTGTTCGTTATTATCGGAACGATGGTTGTGTAGTATTCTATGGGGGGACCCCATCACCTTAAGGCGAAGAGAAAATTGGCGATGTCCCGAAGGGGCAAGCCGATATAATGATTCGATAAAAAAGTCCCGAAGCTGTCGGGTTGATGCGACGTGACCGCTGAACCTTTCAGCTTGTAGCCGATGGTCGGTACGTTCTTTTGGACCAGCACAGCATTGTCATGGTAAAATTAAAAAGTTACCGGAGAATTATGCATAAGCGGAATCAACCAGGACGAAAACTTTAGTTCGAATGAAAAAAGCCGAGATCATTGTCGCAGATATAGGAAGTACGATAACAAAGGTCAGCGCCTTTTCAGGGCTTGGTGCCGGACGCAAGGCCTGTTTCCTGGGTCAGGGATTGGGATTGACCACCGTGAACGAGGGTGATGTAGCGCAGGGCCTCGAAGCGGCCCGGAAGGATCTGGACACGCGTGCCGGTATCAATACCCGGGACGCTCTGCTGATGGCTTCGTCATCGGCTGCCGGAGGTTTGCGGATGACCGTGCACGGATTAACCCGTGACATGACACTGCGGGCAGCTCGGGAAGCCTCCCTTGGAGCCGGAGCCATCGTAACTTTCACGACCGCCGGGAGGATTGATCCGGACGCCCGGGAAGAGATCATCCGGATCAAACCCAATATTATTCTCCTGGCAGGTGGAGTTGATTACGGAGACAGTGAGACCGTAATGGATAACGCCCGTTTTCTGGTCACATTGAACCTCAAGATTCCCCTCGTATATGCCGGCAATAAAACTGTCAGTGGCAAAATCAGGCGTTTGTTCGAATCGAACGGTATACCGGTATTCATAGTGGAAAATGTGTATCCGCGGATCGATGATCTCAATATCGACCCCGTCCGCAAGGTCATCCAGGATGTGTTTGCCCGCCATATCGTCAAGGCGCCCGGCATGGAACGCGTTCGGGAGATGGTGCAGGATGATATTATACCCACGCCCGGGGCGGTCATGCGGTCCACCGAGATTTTGGCCGAAGTCCTGGGAGATGTGATGACCGTGGACGTGGGAGGCGCCACCACCGATGTTCATTCGGTTACCGACGGCTCGCCGGAGTTCTCAAAAATGATGATTGCCCCGGAACCGAGATCCAAACGGACTGTCGAGGGCGATCTGGGGGTTTACATAAATGCTGCTCGAATCGTTGAAGCTGCCGGAAGCGAGCTGGGGCACGTTGATGATGTTCGACCGATTCCGGATACCGTCAGCGAGCGTGAAAACTCCGCCCGGCTGGCCCGTTGGGCGGTGGATATTTCCATCTGGCGACATGCAGGACAACTGCGCGTGGCGTATGGTGCTTACGGAAGAAACGAAATCCTGGAGGGCAGGGATTTGTCTGCCGTCAGGTACGTGATCGGTACTGGCGGCGCATTGACTCGTCTCGGAGGGGGCATGGAAATTTTGCAAAACATCAAGCCCGACCCGCGCAAGTCCAAACTCTTGCCGTCACGCGATGCGGCGGTTTACCTGGACCGAAACAATATCATGGCGGCAGCCGGTGTACTGGCCCGCCGGTTTCCCGAAGCGGCCGAGATCCTGCTCCTGGAGAGTCTCGGGGTCGCGGGGCGACCTGCGAAAGGGGTGCATCCTGATAGGTAGACCGTTTTTTCAGGCTTGCGGCATAGCGGCATACAGCTCACGATTGAAGACCCTAAGATTCCGTGCCCCGCCATGAACGTTTCAGAAACGTCCTTCGCTTCGGGGCGAGGATTTCAGTGCCCCCTTTGGGCATCGGGATTGTAGGATACTTCGCCTGTTAAGGAGGGGACCATGTCGAGACCCTTTGTGACCATTGATCTTGAAAAGATCGAACATAACGCCCGCACCATCACACAGCTTTGCGGGAAATACGGGATCGAGGTCGCGGGCGTCACCAAGGGAACCTGCGGGATGCCGCAGGTGGGCAAGGCCATGCTGCGGGGAGGCGTCACTGCCATCGGGGAATCGAGGATGGAAAACATCCTCCGTCTCAAGGCCAACGGGGTCAACGCCCCTTACATGTTGCTGAGAATCCCACCCCTTTCCGCGGTGGAAGATATCGTAACCTCCGTGGACATCAGTCTGAATTCGGAACTTTCCGTGATCGCGGCCCTATCCGAGGCCGCCCATCGCCGGGGCCTCGTTCATAAAATCATCATCATGGTGGACCTGGGTGACCTTCGGGAGGGTGTGTGGCCGGACGACCTCCTGCCCATGGCCAGAGAGGTCCGGGAACTGCCGGGTGTCCGCATCGTGGGACTGGGTGCAAACCTGAGTTGCTACGGAGGGGTGGTGCCCTCCGAGGAGAACATGGGCAGGCTGGTGGCCTGCGCCCGGGACCTGGAGGGGCATTTGGGGATTCAACTGCAGTATGTGTCCGGCGGGAATTCAAGCGCCCTTAATCTCATCGCTTCAGGAAAGATGCCCCGGGGAATCAACCACATGCGAATCGGGGAGGGCATTCTCCTGGGACGGGAGACGGTGAAGCGGTCGCCCTGGCCCGGGACCCACCAGGACGCCTTTCTGCTGAACGCCGAAGTGATCGAGCTGAAGGAAAAGCCCTCGATCCCCCTTGGAGAGACGGCTGAGGACGCCTTCGGACGGAAGCCCGTGTTCGAGGACAGGGGGGAGATGCTCAGGGCCATCCTGAATATCGGGAGAGAAGACGTGGATGTAAACGGCATGACACCCGATGACGGGCGTCTCTCTATTCTGGGCGCATCCAGTGATCATCTGCTCCTGGATGTGACCGCCGCAGGGGACGAAATCCGCCTCGGTGACGATCTGAGATTTTGCCTGAACTACAGCGCCCTGCTGGCGGCCATGACCTCCATGTACGTGGAGAAGATGCCTCTCCGTGAAGGGATCGTCGAACACCCCCACAAGGGGATCGTGATGATCGGGGTGCCCAGTGCCATGATTCTCCGCACCCCTTCAGCGGTTGAGAAGTGGGTCATGGGATACGAGCTTGTCACGCCTCATATCCCCGGCGGCGTTGAAATCTGGAGCCCGGGCCATGGAGTCGCCGGCTATTTGATCCCGGGATTCGAACAGCTCGGGCTTCAGGTCATCAACAAGGGGGACCTGTCACTCCCGTTTCTCAGCAAGGAATTTGCCAGAGAGTCCAGCACCTTTGAGGACAGGAAAGCCCTGGTGATAGGGATCGCGGAAGAGGTGGCCCCTCACATACAGGAGATCGTCTCGGAAGACTGTATCCCGATCGTGATGAGCTCCCACCCGGCCGCCTCGCTGGGCGTGTACCTGGGCCTTTCCAGGCTGTCCGATCCGCCCGGCGTGATTATCTTCAGTGCCCACGGGGGATTCAAAGTTCCCCCGGAGGATGGTGAGGGAAGCATCAGCAGGATGATTCTTGCGGCGGCCCTTGGGTACGGCGATGACGAACTGGCCTCCTGCGGAGGGATCAGCCCCAAACTGGAACCGGAAAACACTGTCCTTCTGGGGCTCAGGGATGTCGGATCGGAGGAGGCCAAACTGATCACGCGGTCCGGGATCAAGGTCTTTACCATGGAGGATATTGACGCCCTCGGGATGCGGGAGGTGAGTTACCGCGCCCTGCGCGCAGCGGGAATGGGGAAATGGGGACTGCATATTACCCTGGACCTTTCGGTACTCGATCCGACCGTGGCGCCCGGGGTGATGAAACCCGTGAACGGAGGCATCTCCTACCGGGAGGCTCACCTTGCCATGGAAATGATCGCCATGTCCGGTCTCCTTCGGTCTCTTGATGTGGTCGGCTTTTCTCCGGAGCGGGATCCGGAAATGGTTACGGCAAGGGTGGGATCGGAATTCATTCTCTCTCTTTTCGGTAAGAAGATACTGGGGGCGTAAGAGGAGGGGGCATATTGCCGGTGAAAGCGGGATTTCAAAAGATCTTCTCTTTTTAAGAATTGGGTGAGGGTAAGGCTGGGGACGAAGCGAGAAGATTGTACTGCCTGGATTCAAGCTTTGCATTTTCGAGGTCCTGCAACGTGCTCTCTAAGATTACCCTCAATGAAGGAGGAGAAAAAGTGATTGTAGGTATCCTGAAGGAGATTAAGGCTGAGGAGAATCGGGTCTGCATGACGCCCGCCGGGGTGGAGGTCATGCGGCAAAACGGCCATACGGTACTCGTTGAGAAGAATGCGGGTAAGGGCAGCGGCTTTGAAAACAAAAAGTATGCAGCCGCGGGCGCCGAGACGGTGGAGACGCCGAAAGAGATCTACGAACGTTCCGACATGATCATGCATGTGAAGGAACCCCTGCCATCGGAGTATGATTTCATCAGAAAGGATCAGATCGTTTTTACCTACCTGCATCTGGCCGCCGCAGAGGAGCTGACCGATGTGTTGATCAAGAGCGGTTCGGTCAACATAGCCTATGAGACCATTCAGAAGGCCGACGGCACACTCCCTCTGCTCACCCCCATGAGCGAGGTAGCGGGGCGGATGGCCATGCAGGAGGGCGCCAAGTACCTGGAAATGGCACAGGGCGGGCACGGTGTGCTCCTGGGCGGGGTCCCGGGGGTAGATCCCGGAACTGTGCTGGTGATCGGCGGGGGCATCGTGGGAACCAATGCCACAAAAATGGCATGCGGCCTCGGCGCCAAGGTCTATATCCTGGACATGAACCTGGATCGTCTTCGTTACCTGAGCGACGTCATGCCCTCCAACTGCTTTCCTCTCATGGCGAGCCCGGCGACCATTCGCAAGCTTGCAAAGGAGGCGAATGTGATTATCGGCGCCGTGCTGGTTGCAGGGGCCAAGGCACCCAAACTGGTGACCAGGGATATGCTGAAAACCATGAAGAAAGGAGCCGTTCTTGTGGACGTGGCCATTGATCAGGGCGGGTGTTTTGAAACCTCCAGGCCGACGACCCATACCGATCCAATTTTCATGGTCGACGGCGTGGTGCACTACTGTGTGGCCAACATGCCCGGAGCCGTGGCCAGGACCTCCACCCTCGCCTTGACGAACGCCACATTGCCCTACGCGGTGGAGATTGCCAACAAGGGGTGGAAAAAGGCCATGAGGGAGAACCCCGAAATTAAACGGGGGGGCAATGTTATCAAGGGCAAGGTGACTTACAGGGCAGTGGCCGAAGCATTCGGTCTCGACTACACTCCAGTTGATCAGGTTCTTTGAATGGAAACCAAGGCGTATATCCATCTGGATAATCTGACTCACAATATGAATCTTCTTCAGGATCTCGTGGGAAAACGTCCTCTCTGGCCGGCCATCAAGGCGAACGCATACGGTCACGGGGCTCCGGTCATCGCCCGTCATCTCATTGCTTCGGGCTGCAGAACCCTGTGCGTGGCCCATGCGCCCGAGGCCGTGAAACTCCTTGAAAGCGGTCTGGATGCCGCGTATGTCATCCTTACCCCGACCCTTCCGGAAAACAGCCCCTATGTCGTCAGATACGGGCTGGAGTCAGTTGTCTGCACCCTGGAAGAGGTCGCGAGTCTGGCGGCGGCGGCGCGAGAGGCCCGAAAATCCGTGACTGTTCACCTTGATGTGGACACCGGTATGAGACGGGTAGGCATACGGCCGGGCCACGTCACGGACTTTCTCGATCAATGCGCGAATTTTCCCGAGGTCCACGTCAAGGCGATTATGAGCCATTTCCCCACAGCCGGTGCAGAGGACAAGTCCTTTTCCCTGGAGCAGATCAGGATTTTCAAGGGAGTCGTGAAGCAAACCCGGAAATACGGCATCGGGATTTATCACTTCGCGAACAGCGCGGCTGTCTTTGACCTTCCTGATGCCCATTTTGACGCGGTTCGTCCCGGGATCTCCATCTATGGCCTCAAGCCGTCTCACACAATGTTGAATCCGAAGACGAACGATCTCAGGCCTGTCCTGGAATGGAAGACCCGGATTATCTTTCTCAAGGAAGTGCCTGCCGGTACAGGGCTGAGTTACGGGCATATCTACCATACCGACAGACCCTCACTCATCGCCACCATCCCCCTCGGTTACGGGGACGGTATCAGCCGCCGTCTCAGTAATCGATTCGATGTCCTTGTGGGGGGGACGCGCTGCCCCCAGGTAGGGCGGATCTGCATGGACCAATGTCTGGTCGATGTGACCGGTTTGAGGGGCACGGTGTCTTTGGGCGATGAGGTCGTGATCATCGGCAGGCAGGGGAACGAAGAAGTGACAGCCGATGAGCTGGCACTGAAAGTGGGCTCCATCAATTACGAGATTGTGACCAACATCTCCGGGCGGGTGCCGAGAATCGCGGTCCAAAGTGCCTGACTCTATTCGGTAGTGGTGCCCTGACACTCTGGGACGAAAAAGGGGCCGTATCAAAAACTTTCATTAGAACGACAAACGCACCGGGCAATAGCCACTTACATATTACACGTCCTGTTTTCGCCCTTCCGCCTGCAAACGAACAAACTGGTTTAGTGTGAAAATTATCGATTACCATTTGAAGTGTTGTGATTAAATATATGAGGATTTTCAAAAGGAAGGCGACCCTTGACTCCGCTGACTTCTCTACAATGGGAGGTTGACCGTGGAGTCGATAATTACCTGAGGAGAGACACAAAAAGGCAGGCCCATTTCTGACCCTGCCTTTCTATAATTAAACTGCTTATGTGTTTTGTTACTTTTTAAACGTTCTCCTGATACCGGCAATGCCGACAAGTCCAAAACCTAGAAGCAGTATGACCGCTGGCTCAGGTACACTTGCAGAGAGAGACTCGAACGCGGTCCAGTCGAAGTACCAATCTTGCTCAGGACCGAACGCAGAGCGGATTTCTACCATCTGAGAAGCGTCGAATGTTTTTTCCAAATAGCCTCCTGCTTTACCGATTAGCAGATAGTAATAATAGAAATCTCCTTGCACGATGGGATGAGGATAAACATTGCCGTATTGGGATGCTTCGCCATCGCTACGATATTCAAAATATGCATCTGCGACTGAGGGATTATTGAACTCCAAGGTCACTTGGCCCACAGCACTACTGACAAGAAGAACAAATGGCGCATCCTGCCCGATGCGTCCTGGAACCTCTTTAGCGTAATTTAGCGCGTTGGTACTATTGGCGTCGAAAGAATTGTTAAGTTCTTCCCCGGTGATCGGACTTGCGTATACGCTTGGGGAAAAAGTCAATCCAGATACCAGGAAAACAAATACTATTAAAGCAGTAGCAAGCTTTTTCATAATAGACATTCTCCTTTTTATTAATTTATTATTCGTTCATCGAAATTCACAGCATTTTATATGCCAATTTCCCGTTCCTTCTGTTGATTTGACAAGAGACACAGATAACAAACAGATATTGTTACTAATTATATCTTTTTTGATTTTCTGATTTACTGTGCAATTTTTCTTATCGCCGTAATTAACCTGCCATTTCGTAAAGTTTTCTGACAGTATCGTTGTGCCGGGGGATTAAAATAGTACCTAACCATATGATATAAAAACATTTTGTACTTTGAAAACGTTGTAAACTTTTTTGACACTTTTCCTTCTATTTATTAATTTTGGGGGGACATGGAGTCAAATCTATGCTTGACTCTTACTACCTCAAAAATAATAGGGACATCCATGTCAGATTATTACTCTCAAGATTCATTTGGTTCAGGAAGAAGTGAATTTTCTACTATACCTACAAGTCTACAAAATCGAATCCTCGTTAATGTACGCATTACCAACTTAAACTTGTAACAATATAAAGTAACTTGACAAACGGCTTTTAAAATGGTTTTGTTTTGTTGCTTTTGGCGGGGGTGTTTCTTGTGAATTCAACGTTGATCGTAAAATGGAACCAACATAAGTCAAACGGAGACTTGACCCCTCAATCTTCCCCTGACACTCTGGGACGAAAAAGGGGCCGTATCAAAAACTTTCATTAGAACGACAAACGCACCGGGCAATAGCCACTTACATATTACACGTCCTGTTTTCGCCCTTCCGCCTGCTGACCCTCATAATTAATTAAAGGTAAAAATTGATTATTACCATTACAAATCGTCGTAAATGCCTCTAGTGTCAAAAAACTTTACACTTTTGGGATTTTCCAAAATATCTATACTGGGCGTACCTTTTTTGCCTATAAAGTCGATAGATTACATTTTTACTGTCGGATTTCTTTACAAATATGGAGCACCTGAAAACCCGGCATGTCAGTTCAATGAAAGTCAATCAGCGGTATGCATAAAGAAATATTACATTCATTTCTTCTACTTGCAGACGAACTTCCAAATATTAGTTAATTACGAGTTATTGTTGCATGATTTTTGCGTATAAATAGCATGTTGCATAATGTGCAAAACCTCTAAATAATTTTCATGTGCTTAATTCCTCTATTACACTATTACACTGAAAGAAATATCTCTAAGGAGGTAAGTTATGAAAAAGTTATTGGTTTTTTTGTGTGCGGCAACACTATTCTTTGGAATTGTAGTTTCTGCGCAAGCACTGCCTATCAATGGGGGATTTGAAACTGGTGATCTATCAGGATGGAACTATTCCGGTGATGTATCGGTTGCTACAAGCTTTACCATAGGTAGCGAAACATACAACCCTACTGAAGGGAATTACCTGGCCAAGTTAGGCTCAACCGTAGCATCGGGGATATGGTTTGATGACCTCCTAAAGATGGACTCATTCGATGTTATTGTGGCTCCTGTGTCACATTTTACTGCTTGGGTTCGAGTTCTTCCTAGTAATTTACCGCCAACAGAGTATACATTTGATATTTATAATGATTCAAGCAACATGGCACTAGTTGCACTTGGCCCGATAACATTCGATGTTCCAGAAGATTGGTGCGTCACAATATACGGAGTGGGAGTCGATCAGGGAAACACAATATTCGTCGACAATGTTTCGGGGCACCCATGCCCAGCCGTCCCCGAGCCGGTTACGATGCTTCTCTTAGGATTCGGCATAATAGGTCTTGCAGGGTTTGGGAGAAAGGTTAAAAAATAGCCACAGACATCAAGATTCATAAGGCAGAGTCTTACCAGGGCTCTGCTTTTTTTTATTCCAAAACGTCAGATGATTATCGAGTGTAGTTTTGTATGTGAGGCCCGAAGCATAAAAACAATATTACAGGAAGAAGGCGCTACGATGATGTATAGAAAATGGAAACAGAGCCCTCATTACCATTACCTTTGAAAATCGTTGACATATGTAATTATAAGTGCTTATTTAGACATGCTTTTCAGTGGGGGCATTTCCTTTTTTAAATCAAATTTTCTATCGCGAAATTGAAGGGAGAGAAATGATGACAGTTAATAACATTTCGATGGTAATAGAATATTTAGAAAATGAATTCCCTGAATGTTCGGTTGAAGTTACCCCTAGCGACGGCGGAAGTACCAAATGTGTAATAAGGCACAATAGTAATGAATATGAATATACAATAGTATTTTCTAACCCTATGTTGAGTACTAATGATGAACAAAAAATAATCTCAAGATTAACAAGCGAGAACATTAAAGATAAATTACTAAACAGTGGTAGCATAAGAATCAAGGTCACTGGAGATAGATTCAATATAGATGTTGTTGATTGTCAATCGTAATCTACAATAAATAGACCCATTCCAGTTTTATTTGTTTCAGGAAGGAATATTGTCTTTCCCGGTATTGCCGCACTTTCCCTTTTCCATGTCACAAAACGATTTTTCAGGCAAAAAAAAGAGGTTGCGTATGTTGCCACCTCCTTTTTTGCTGGAGCCGATAAGCGGACTTGAACCGCTGACCTGCTGATTACAAATCAGCTGCTCTGCCACCTGAGCTGCATCGGCTTATCAAAATAATGTTTCCGCCATCTATATCAGAAGTTTGGCTTGGCAAGAGCAGTCAAGTACAATCCATGAGGGAAGATGGTATGCCTTGACTTTACCCGATGGTTTGATACTATCTTTCAAATTCGCAGGCGGGGCAGCTCAGATGAAAAGGATGCAGCTCGTCTTTTTCATATCATCACGGCAAATAGGATAGGTTTTCCGTAAAGTACCCAGCAGCAATGAGAGAGTTATTGTAACCGATGTCGTGAGAGGCGGCTCAAAAATATAAAAGTGGGGTGGAAATTAACCTGGACAAATTCAGGCATAACGGTGAGCGGATAGTCGGGGGAGTGTTGCGATGATGATAACGGCGCAGGATTTCGGCAAGGTTGCGGTGCTCATGGGCGGCTGGGCTGCCGAGCGCGAGGTATCCCTGGTCAGTGGTCAGGCGGTCCTCGAAGGACTCATGCGGCGCGGTATCGATGCGCATGGGATCGATGCGGGCAAGGATGTGCTGTCGGTGCTGGCCGCCGGTGGCTACGATCGCGTCTTCAATATACTGCACGGACGTGGTGGCGAAGACGGTGTGATCCAGGGTGCCCTTGAGATTCTCGGCCTGCCGTATACCGGCAGCGGTGTCATGGGATCGGCTATCGGCATGGACAAATACCGCAGCAAGCTGTTGTTCCAGTCGCTTGGGCTGCCGACGCCGGGATTTGCATTGATTCAGGGTGAAGACGATTTCGATGCCGCCTGCGAACTGGGTTTTCCGTTGATGGTCAAGCCGGCGTTGGAGGGATCGAGTATCGGCATGTCACGTGCGGATGACCCGCAGCAGTTGCGCACTGCCTGGGCTCTTGCGGCCGAATATGACAGTCATGTGATAGCCGAGTGCTGGATCACGGGTGCCGAGTACACGGCAGCGGTTCTCGGTGAGCAGGCCTTACCTTTGATACGGCTTGAAACGCCGAATGCCTTTTACGATTACAAGGCAAAATATGTTGCCGACGACACCCGTTATCTGTTGCCGTGCGGGCTGAACAGTGAGGCCGAGAAGCGCCTGCAGTCACTCGCTCTGCAGGCCTTTGCGGCGATCGGCGCCAGTGGTTGGGGGCGTGTCGATATCCTGATGGATAAAGCGGAGCAGCCCTGGCTGATCGAGGTCAACACAGTACCCGGCATGACCGGTCACAGCCTGGTGCCGATGGCGGCCAAGGCGGTCGGGATCGATTTCGATGAACTGGTCTGGCGCATCCTGGCGCAGACCCTGGATGCGCGCTGATGGCACGACGGATATTGAAACGTCAGCAGTAGCACCAGGAGCAGGAGGCGTTCCGCCACCGGATCACCACTTCCGGAAGGGGCTCCTCGTCGTTCTTCTTCGAACAGGCCGCCAAGGCGGGACTCCTCCCCTCGATGTGTATGGCAGAGCTTATCGAGGTATCACAGTGGATGCACAAAAAGAGGGGCCCCCTGTAGGGGTGGTTTTCTCACCAATGACTTGCAATTGCTCTCACCTTCGGGCAGATGGTCAATGAGCGTCACGAACAGAAAATTCGGGAAAGACAATACTAAATTATTGAAACGAAAATAATGGGGGTAACGTTGCTGCGGACTCTTGTTATTGATTACCATCGATAATCCACAACAGGTTGTTACTTGAAAGATTCATTTACCGGAAGGAACAATAGCTGCGCTTCAGTCGCAATTGTCTGGTATATCATTGATTTTATGGAAATAAGGCCGGGGCCGACTTCCGCCGGTTGATTCAAATCAAAAAACTTTACAATCTACGTGAACACTATAATAACAGAAATTACCGAACGTTGCCGTGACGGTGCAGACCGTTGTGCCGGAAAGGTGTCGGAATTCTTTACAGGTTTTCCGTCGCGTTGCCGCTGTTTTGTCCCTCGCAGCCGCCCCGTCACTGCACGGGAGCGTCAAAAATATTTCTGGTTCCAGACGGTTATAAATAATATCGCGGTGACGATGGCCGAGGACCATCTTCGTGCATGTTTTTTGCATGGGATAATATATGGCATTCTGCATGTGGTGCACGGGGTGTTGCTATCGGGCCGGGTATGCTGAGGCACCGTCGCTCCCGCTCGTGTCTGGAACCATTCTTCCGCAATCAACCTCCCGCCCTCATGACAACTTCCCCGGCACAGCAAATACTGCAGAGAAAAGGAGGAAGAGATGCTTGATTTTTCTCTCACGGAGGAGCAACTCCAGTTGCAGCGAGAGGTACGGGAATTCGCTCTCAGGGAAATCCTGCCCCTTGCCTGGTATTACGACGAACTGGACAAGATTCCCATATCCGTTCTCCGCAAGGCCTTTGAAGCGGGGATCATGAACTCCGATATTCCAAAGGCATACGGCGGGAAGGGATACGGCCTCGTGGAGGGGGCCATTGCGGTGGAGGAGATCGCCGCCGCCTGCCCGGGGCTTGCTACGTCGATCTTCGATAATTCTCTGGGGATGGCGCCGATCATGCTCTCCGAAAAGGAGGATCTGAAACAGCGGTATTTGGTTGAAATCGCGCAGGAATTCAAGCTTATGTGTTTCGGAACGTCGGAACCGACCATGGGTTCGGATGTGGCGGGCATCCGGTGCCTGGCGACGCAGGACGGCGACGATTACCTGCTCAACGGGACAAAATACTGGATCACCAACGGCGGGATTGCCGACTACATGACCGTCTTTGCCACCACGGACCCGAAACTGCAGCACAAGGGGATCTGCGCCTTCGTCGTCGAGATGAACTGGGACGGTGTGTCGGTGGGACGGGCGATTCCGAAGATGGGGCAGCGCTGTTCCAATACGGCGGGCGTGCACTTCGAGAATACCCGGGTGCCGAAGGAAAACGTGCTGGCCGAACCGGGCGAGGGATTTGTGCTGGCCATGAAGACCTTCGACCGGACGCGGCCGATCATCGGGTCCTTCGGTGTGGGCGCGGCGCGGTCCGCCATGGAATTCGCCCTGAATTATACCAAAAAACGACATGCCTTCGGGGCGCCCCTGGCGAACTACCAGGCACTTCAGTTCAAGCTCGCCGAGATGTTCATGAAGGTGGAGACGGCCCGCCTGCTCACCTGGAAAGCGGCGGCGGACGTGGATCAGGGAACGGCAACGAATCTCTCGGCTTCCATCGCGAAACTCTACGCGACAGAGGCCGCCTTCGAGGTGGTGGATAATGCCCTTCAACTCTTTGCCGGATATGGGTACACCAAGATGTATCCCCTGGAAAAGCTCTTCCGCGACGTGCGGTTGCTGCGGATCTACGAGGGAACTTCGGAGATACAGCATCTGATCATGGCGGGACACCTTTTCGGTTCCTACCAGCCGGTCATGCCGTCCCTGGACGAACTGCCCGTGCTTCGGTGGGAGGATGAATCGGGAGAGTTCCATGAATCTGTGGAGGGGAAAACCGCCTGGCGATGCCCCATGTGCGGCTATATCCACATGGGCGATGAAACGCCCGATCACTGTCCTTACTGCTTTGTGCCGGGGAAGGGATTCAAGCAGATGTTCCCCCGGGAAGAAGAAACCCCGTGACGCCGGTAGGTGCCCTTGAGCGGTCCACGCGGGAGGGCCGCTGAGCTACGGCTGCCGGCCGCCGTTTTCAATGAGTGCCTGGACCGGTTCGAGGCCGTAGGGCGTGCCCTGTTCGATCGCCTTGAGGACGGTCCCGCCGCCGGTGAAGAAGTAGTATTTCGAATCGTCCATCACCGAGAGATAGAGGCCCGGGTTGAGGTCCTTGAATTCCTGGAGCGTATCTCCGCCGCCGTAAAGCTTCCGGGCGTCGCGGTTCCTGTCGATGCGCCGGTCCAGGATGGTGGACCCCTCGGTAAAATGGGGCGTATAGCCCATGACGGCGTTGACGAAGACGGTTTTCGCCTCGCTGAACACGGCCGATACGTGGGGATCGTCAAAGGATTCCCGGGCAATGTCGAGAATGTAATTCAGCTTCATGCCCGCCTTGAATTCATCGATGGCCCGTATCCGGTAGCGTCCCTCGATCTTCCCCTCCATGGTGTCCGATTCGTAGACTCGGGGGAGTTCCAGTATCTTCTTTTGTGTTCGGTCCATGTCGACGAGCTGCCGCGCCGCGTCGATATCCTCGTCGGGGATGCCCTTGATCGAGACGCCGTATTTCGCGCAAAGATAGGTATTGTAGATCACGCCGCCGAGAATGAGGGTGTCCACCTTGTGATAGATCTCGTTCAGGGGACCGATTTTGGTGTTGTACTTGGCGCCGGCGATGACCGACACGAAGGGACGTTCCGGTTCCAGCACCAGGGTGAGATTCTCTATCTCCTTCTGCATCAGGAAGCCGGCGAAGGAGGGGAGGTGTCTGGTGATATCGCAGGTGGAGGCGTGGGGCTGCCAGGATCCGAAGGCGTCATTGACGAAGATGTCCGCCAGGCCGGCGAGCTGGAGGGTGAAGGCCTGCCGTTCTTCCGTCTCCGCCTCCTCGCCGCGGAACCACCGCGTGTTAGGGAGGTAGATGGCGTCGATCTTTTTTTCCTTCAATTCCCTGATGGCGATATTGACAGAGGTGGTAATACCCGGGATCCCGTCCCGCTCCGCCGTCTCGAACCGGGGGACATGAATCTTTATGTGAAGCTTTTCCTCCAGGTACCGGACGATGGGGTCCACCGATGAGGATTCATCAATGCGAATGGCGCCGGTCTTCGGGTCCTTCGGCCGTCCCACGTGGGTCATGAGGATCGGACGGCCTCCCCGCGCTACGATGTTGAAGATCGTGCCGATGGTGCGGTCGATCCTGAAGGGGTCCCGAATGACGCCCTTCTTGACCACATTATGATCCACCCTGAGCAGCACGACCCTGTTTTCCAGATCGGCGTCCTGGAGAAGAGGAAGCCGCTGATCGATCCGAGGTTCCATTGTTTTTCCCTCTCTTTGGCGGGTTGCGGGAGTACTCCCGAACTGTTTAAATCATGACGGCTCCACCGTGCCCATGTTCTTGAATGCGCGGTAGAGTTCATCGCGGCTCCGATCTATCTCACGCCGTGCGGGCGGTGCGGACTGCAGCCACCTGAAGACAGAGGTCTTATCCGGCGATATCCATCCTTCCAGCACATTGTCGACTGAAATGTGCCGCATGCCCGTTCGGATGATCAGGCGCCCCGTGAGCCTCGACCGTTTCACCTTTCTGATATCATCGGCACTGATTGTAAGCTTCTCGACGGGTGAAGTGTAGATGACACCGTCCTGTTCGATTTCGATATAGTATCCTTCGCAGTTGCGGAGGCAGAGCAGGTAGAGGATGCCGATCCAGGTGGGTATGAAGATGATCAGGAAAAGTCCTCCCGCCTGCAGAAAAAGGGAGAGGTGAAGGACCACGCCTTCAATGAGGTACTTGAGGAATGTGGGTGCCTGCACCACCGTCTCGGCGTAGTTTTCCGTTATCCATCGTGCCGCCGGCGAGAATTTCAGGACGACGAAGAGGACCGCCCCCTGAAATGCCAGAATGCCCGTCATTTTCAGGCGTGCCCATCGGCGGCGTGTGAAGAAGAATCTTCTTCCCCGGGGCGGTTCCTGCCACCGGGGCCCCCTCATGGCCGAAAGCACCGTATGACCGAAGCTGTCGAATATGGTGTATGCCACGGGGACGACGATAAGCGTCAGGACTGTGGCGAAGCCGATGCCGAAAATGATGACGACACCCAGCCCTTCCCACAGTTCATCGGTGATGGTCAGGGTGAAGAGCCCGCCGATGGTGGTCAGGGTCGTCGAGATGATCGGCCTGAGGCGGTGTCTGCCCGCCTCGACGATTGATGCGTACATCTCCATGCCGGAACGGCGGTTCTGATTGATGCGGTCCACCAGGACGATGGAGTCGTTGACGACGATGCCCGAGAGCCCCACCAGTCCGATAAAGCTCATAATGGAGAAGTTGTTGCCCGTCACGATGAGACCCGCCATCGCTCCCAGCACCGAAAGGGGGAGTGCCGCCAGGATGGCGAAGGGCTGAAAGAATGAATTGAACTGGGCCACCAGTATGGTCAGGATGAGAATGAAGGCCACCACGTAGGCAAGTCTGAGGCTCGCGAAGGATTCTTCCGTTTCCATGATATCGCCGGCGTATGAGATGGAGTAGCCGGGCGGGAAGGGATAGTCTTTCAGTTTTTCCTGGAGTTCTTCGGTGATTTCCACGGCTGACCGGTCACGGTTCTGTCCGGTGATGCGCACGACCCGCCGCCTGTCGATGTGACGGAGGTAATTGATGCCCGGGCCCTGGGTGATGGTGGCGAAGTTACTGAGCGGCACCAGGTTGCCGTCGGCGGAACGGACGCGGACCTTGTCGAGCATCTCCACGCTCGTGCGAGAGCCCGGTGAAAACCGGACCGTGAGGTCGTATTTCTTCGAGACGTCCTCCTCGTCACGGAAGTCCTTGATCTTGATGCCTGCCGTAGCCCCCCGGAGGGTCTGCGAGACGGCGGCGAGAGGGACGCCGAGTGAAGCCGCCCGTGCCCGGTCGACGTGTACTTTCAGCTCCGGCGCGGCATCTTCGAAATCGTCCTTGATCTCCGTTGCACCGGTTATTGAGGAAAGGATATCCCTGATGTCGCTGCTGATCCTGCTCAGCGTCGGGAGGTCGTGGCCAAAGAGCTTCAGACTGATGGGGTCTCCCGTGGGCGGTCCCCATTCGATGGGTCTGAAGCTGATACTGGCGCCGGGGATTGCGTCGAGCATGGGCCGGATGCGTTCCTGAATCTCTTTGTGGGACGGACGCAGGAATTCCTTGTTTTCAAGAAGTTCCACCGTGATTTCGGCAAAGTTCGATTCTCCGCCGCCGAAGGTCAGTTCGAAGGCGCTCTGCCCCTTGAACCCCACCGTGGAGACGACACGGACAATTTCGGGGACATGAGTCTTTACTATGTCTTCCACACTGAGGGCGATTTCGTTGGTGACATCGACATCGGTTCCCGGGGGCGTTTCGATGGTAATGTAGATATAATCGAAATCGACCTCGGGAAACATCTCGATTTTCACGATCTTGAAGTAGAAGGTGGCGGCGATACCGAGCATGCCGACGGTCAAAACGGCGATGATGGCGGCGCGGTGGTTCAGGGCCCAGAGCAGCGAGGGGACGTAGGAAGCCTTTAACCGTTTGAGGTCCTCCTCCGGGCTTACGATTCTTCCCCCTTTCTCCGACCGGGACATGAACCGGGAGAGTATGAGGGGATTGGCGACCAGGGCCACGACGAGTGAGGAGAAGAGGGCGATGGAGACGGTCTTCGGCATGAATCCCATGAATTTTCCCGTCACGCCCGTCATGAGCAGCATGGGAAGGAACGCCGCCATGGTGGTCAGGGTCGCCGATACGACGGGAAGAGCCACCTCGGAGACGCCGTCGGCGATGGCGGTGATCCGGTCCTTGCCGAGCTGGTAGTGGTGGTAGGCGCTTTCCACGACGATGATGGCGTTGTCCACAAGAAGACCGATGCAGAGGACGAGTGAAAAGCGTACCATGTCGTTGTTGGTGAGCCCGAATATGTTCAGCAGGATGAAGGTGATCAGAAGTGAGAGAGGGATGGCGAAGGCCGTGATGACGGAGTTACGGATTCCCATGGCGAAGCAGAGTACGAGAATGACGATGAGGAGACCCGTTACGGCCGAGTTGTTCATGATTTCAAAACTCTGCTTGATATATTTTGCCTGGTCTGCGGTGACGACGGTCCTGATTCCGTTGGGGAATCCCTTTTCCAGTTCCTCGAGGGCGGCGCGGACCTTGCGGGATGTCTCGATAATGTTTGAACCGGAGCGCTTCTTGACGGCGATGGTCGCCGATGATTCTCCCTGCACTCTCGAATAGGAGATGTCTTCGTCGTGGCCGTCGATGATCTGTGCCACGTCTCCCAGGAAGACGACGCGGCTGTCCCGTTCGATTACCGGAATCATCGCATAATCGGCGACATTTTTGACTTCCGTGAATGTCCTCAGCACGAACTTGCGATCCGAGATGGTGACCGGTCCGCCGGGGATACTGATATCCGACTGCCGTACCGCTCCGAGCACGTCGAGAATGGTAATGCCATACTGGTTGAGCCGGTCCGGGTCGAGATAGAGATTGATTTCCCGGGTAAGGCCGCCTGCTACTTCCGTATCCAGGACCTCCGGCATGAGCTTCAACTCGTCGGCCACATCTTCCGTCAGCCCTTTCAGCTTTATCGGATCCATGTTTCCGACGATGGACACGATCATGATGGGGATGTCGGTGAAACTGATTTCCTCGACTTCCGGCTCTTCGATATCCCCGGGAAGATCCTTTCGCGCTTCGCTGACTTTGTCACGGACCTTTTGCAGCATCTGCTCCATATCCGCTTCGATGTCGAATTCCACGACAATGATCGACACCCCCTCCGAGGAGAGCGACCGCAGTTCCTCTATATCGGAGATGTCGCTCAGGGAATCTTCAAGGGGATTGGTGACGAGGCTTTCCACCTCGATGGGCGATGCCCCCACATAGGCCGTGAACACGAGGGCCACGGGAACGACGATTTCAGGGGAACCTTCCTTCGGCATGTTGCGATAGGCCACCACGCCGGCAATCAGGGGCAGGATTATTACCAGAAGGGTAAAAATGCGTGCGTATTTAATGATAAATCGAAAAGGGTTCATTACTATGATCCCGATTGATGCTGTTCAGTGGTAATCTGTACCCGGTCGCCCCGCCTGAGATAATTCTGCCCCTTTATGACCAGCCTGTCTCCGGGGCTGAGACCGTCGAGAACCCGGATACGGTCTCCATGGGTTTGTCCGAGAATGACGCTTCGCTCGTCGGCGATGCCGTTCCCGTCAACGGCGAAGACCTCGGGACCCTTTTCCCGGAAGAGAAGGGCGCTCTGGGGAATGAGAAGTGTGTCTCTGTGGATCTGTGTGGTCATCCGGGTCCGTGCCGTGAGGCCCGCCTTGAGAAGATGGTTTCTGTTGTCGATCAGTATCTCCACGCCGAAGGTGTTCGTCATCGGGTCCGATTCGATATCGATGCGTCCGACGGACCCCCCGAATGATCTGTCGGGGAATGCCACAACGCTGACCTCGACGGGATCGCGTCGGTCCACGTGTACAAAATCTTTTTCCGCGAGATATATCTTGACACGGACCCGGTTCAGGTCAAGGAGTGTTATAAGCGGTGTGCCCGTGTTCACCATCTGACCGATTTCCACCGTGCGTTCGGCCACCAGCCCGTCAAAGGGTGCCGTAATTCTTGTTTTCTCCAGCCTTTCACGGGCGATCTTCACCCCGGTGGCTGCCTGGTCGCGCTGCGCCCGGGCAGCCTTGAACTCGGCCTCCACCTTGTCGAAGTTGTCCTGGGAAATAACCTGCTGGGGAAGGAGCTTACGGAAACGGGCAAAGGCCTTTTCCGCCACGGAGAGGTGGACATCGGCGGCGGCAAGATTGCTTTCGGCCTCTTCCAGGGCAAGCCGGTAGTCAATCGGCTGTATTTGAACCAGTAACGCGCCCGAGGCGACTTCATCGCCCCTGTCTGCCATGTATTTCTTTATTATACCGGGCACTTCGGCGCTGATTACCACCTTTCTGTCCGCATAGAGTCTGCCCACCGATTCGATGACCACGGGCAGATCCTGGGGGCTGAGGGTAAGTACTTCGACGGGGATTGCCTTTTTGTCGGCAGGGGAACCTTCGTTTCCTTTCTTCGCGGTGTGTGCGGCACCGGCAAACAAAAGCAGAAGTACCGTTACCACTGCAAGTCCCTGAATCAGGGACCGTCTGACCCGAGATGATCCTTTCTTCATAACATCCTTCTTCATGGCATCATTGCATGAGCATGGTGGTGAATTTTTATGTGTAGTACGATAAACACTTATACTATAATAAAAAAAACCTGTTCTGCAACATGAATGGCATGTTTCGCCGCCCCCATTCCTGACTCCGTTGATTTATGGTCCTTTCGCCCAATCTCCGCGTTATGCTCAAATAATAATCCTCGGAATATGAACTATATGCCTGCGGTTATTTTTTTCGCATGCCTTGATCTTGAACGAAAATCCTCATAAATCAACAGAGTCAGTCTTCGTTGCCGTGAAATCGGCTCCAGGGGATCCGTGGGGGCAGACCGAATCTTGAGTATTCTGCAGTGCCGTGATATCGTAGCCCTATTATCATAGAGAGAAGGGACCTTGATGAAGATGTTCAGGATTTCCACCTATAACGTAAATTCAATCAGATCCCGTTTGCATATCGTCATTCCCTGGCTGCGGGAAAACCGTCCCGACGTACTTTGCATGCAGGAAACGAAAGTGGAGGACGAGAAGTTTCCCACCTTCGAGTTCGAAGAGATCGGGTACCATGTCGTCCGTAAGGGGGGGAAACGATACAACGGTGTGGCGATCGCCTCTCTCGAAAAACCGGAGCAGGTTTCTTTCGGTTTCGATGACGGTGGTGCCCCCGACCCCGATCGCCTCATACGGGGCCGCTACTCCGGCGTTACCGTTCTCAATCTCTATGTGCCGCAGGGACGGGACAGGGAGGATCCCCAGTTTAGGTACAAGCTGCAGTGGTTCGACCGCCTGGGGAGGTACCTGAAGAAGCACTCCTCGCCGGAAGAGTTTCTGGTCTGCTGTGGCGATCTGAATGTGGCGCGAGAGACAATCGACGTCCACGATCCGAAACGGCTTTTAGGGCATGTCGACTTTACCCCCGAGGTGTGGGATGCCTTTGATGCACTCATGTCCTGGGGACTGGTCGATGTCTTCAGAAGGCACCATCCGGGCGAAGCGGGGCAGTATGCCTTTTTCGATTATCGCGTTCCCCGGGCCCTGGACCGGGGACTGGGGTGGCGGGTCGACCATATTCTTGCCACGGAGTCACTCGCCCGGACCTCTACGGGGGCATCCATCGATCTGGGACCGCGACGTGCCGAAAAGCCCTCGGATCATACGGTCATGACGGCTGAATTTCATATCTGAAGGCATTATGGGCTGGCGGGATCATGCGCTGCGGCGCATGAAGGGTCTTCCCATCGTGAAGATACCGAGAACGTCTGCCTTGCATCATCATGAAGGAACGGCCACACCATGCGGAACGAGGGATGTGAAGACATGGAAAACGGGCACATCGGCATAGCCCTGGGAAGCGGTTCCGCCCGGGGATGGGCTCACATCGGTATTATCAAGGGGCTCCAAGAGATGGGCATCGAACCGGATATCGTGAGCGGATGTTCGGCGGGTGCCCTGGTGGGCGGTGCTTATGCCGCCGGGTATCTTGACGATCTTGACCGGTGGGCGCGGCGCCTGTCGAGAAAAGATGTGGTCAGTTTTTTCGATATCAGCCTCATGAGCGGCGGGGTCATCGCGGGTGAACGGCTGGTAAACTTTTTCGCGGAACATGTCGGGGATCTTTCGATTGAATCGCTTCCCCGCAGGTTTGCGGCGGTGGCGACGGACCTCACCACCGGAAGCGAGATATGGTTCAAAAGCGGTTCCCTGGTAAATGCCGTCCGTGCCTCCATAAGCCTGCCGGGGGTTTTCACCCCTTTCCAGATGGACGATAAATGGCTTGTCGACGGCGGGATCGTCAACCCCGTTCCTGTTTCCTTGTGCCGTGCCATGGGGGCCGATGTGGTGATCGCCGTCAACCTCAACAGCGGTCTCGTGGGGCGACATTTCCTCGTACAGCAGGCGAAGCCCGTGATCCCTCAAAAAGAGGCCTTTGAAGGGGAATCCTTCGGTGATTTTGCAAATCGAATTAAACAGAGCTTCAGAAACAGTGTCGATACCATACTGTCGCAGATATGGCACGGCGACAACAAGAAACCGGGTCTGTTTGACGTGATGGCGGGAACGATCAATATCATGCAGGACCGTATCACCCGCAGCAGGATGGCCGGCGATCCGCCCGACATCGTCCTGACACCGCGGCTTCAGCAGCTGGGACTGCTTGAATTCCATCGTGCCTCCGATGCCGTTCGTGAGGGAAGGGATTGTGTGATGCGTTCCCGGCAAGAGGTAGAGGCACTTTTCCGGTAACGTTGCGCGAGGCTCGTCATGCATGAGAAACGGGTTGCGATTCTTGTTGCGGTTCTTCTGTGTGTCCTGACCGCACTGGCCTGCGGCAGGTCGGAGCCGGAACTGTCTCCACTCCGGGACCATGCCGTTGTCCTTGCCTTTGGAGACAGCCTGACCTTTGGAACCGGTGCCGGACCCGAAAAAAGTTATCCCGAGGTCCTGCAGACACTCATCGGGAGGACCGTGGTTTCTTCGGGAGTTCCCGGGGAGATCACCGATGAGGGCGTGAAACGTCTTCCCGGGGTCCTCGCCGCCCTTCATCCCGACATGGTCATCCTCTGTCACGGAGGAAACGATCTCCTGAGAGGCCTGGACAAAGGCCGTATCGCGGCAAACTTGAAGCGGATGATTCAATTGATCAGAAGGCAGGGGGCCGAGGTGGTCCTCGTGGCGGTGCCGAAACCGGGACTCCTGATGGTGATATCACCTGTTTACGGAGAGGTTGCAGGGGAAATGAACGTACCCGTGGAGGAAACGGTGCTCCTTGAGGTCCTGTCCCGGGGTGAATACCGATCCGACCCGATACATCCGAATGACAGGGGATATGCAATGATGGCGGATGCCGTGGCGGCGCTGCTGCGGCGCTATGGTGCGTTCGACCCGCCCTGATGTCCGCCCTGTTCTTAGTGGGACGATCATGACTGACCTGTCTCAAGGCATTCTTTCCAGTGAACCGGCCCTCCGCGTGGGATCCTTCGCGGCGCTGTTGATCCTCATCGGTTTCTGGGAGGTCCTGCGTCCCCGCCGGAAACTCGCGACCGCTAAAAAAACTCGCTGGTTCAACAATCTCGTCATTACCCTGATGAACGCCTTCTGCGTCCGTCTCTTTTTCCCCGTGCTGCCGGTAGGCCTCGCCCTTATCGCGCAGGAAAGGAGTTGGGGTATCCTGAATACGGTGGTGCATCCGCCTCCGTGGCTTGCCGTCCTTACAGGCATCCTTGTCCTGGACCTCGTGATCTACCTGCAGCATGTTGCCTTTCACCGGGTGCCGCTGCTGTGGCGTCTCCACATAGTGCACCATACCGATCTCGACATCGATGTGTCCACGGGGCTGCGGTTTCATCTCATCGAGATCGTGCTCTCCATGGTGATCAAACTGGCGTCAGTGGTGGCCCTCGGCCCTCCGCCCATTGCGGTCCTTGTATTCGAGATCATTCTCAACGGCAGTTCCATGTTCAATCACGGCAATATATACATCCCCCTCCGGATCGATCGCTTTCTGCGGTGGTTGATCGTGACGCCCGATATGCACCGCCTGCATCATTCCGTGATCATTCGCGAGCGGAACAGCAATTACGGATTCTATCTTCCCTGGTGGGACCGTCTCTTCCGCACCTATCGGGATCAGCCCGCGAAGGGACATGACGCCATGAGGATCGGCGTGGCATGGCACATGGATCCCTCGCGCCTTTCGCTGCCGCGGCTCCTGAGTATGCCGTTCCGTGAAAAAGTCTTTCCGCGGCGTGGAAAAGGGAGTCCTCAATAAAAAATTCCTTAAATTCTATTATATATGGTAAATTGAGGGCATCAAATACCGGTAGAAGATGTGTATCGTTGCTCTCATGGGACTGTCCGGGCAGGGGGAGAAAGGGGGGGGACCATGTCGTGGCGGCTGAATGCCGGAGTGGATGATATCCTGAGGAAAGGTGCGGCCTTTGAGGGGATCAGCAAAGACGAGGCCGTGACGCTGCTTCGCCTCGAACCGGGCAGCAGGGAAGTCCATGCCCTGATGGAAACGGCCGACGGGATGTCGCGTTCCTCCTTCAACAATAAGGGTGAGAACCATCTTCATATCGGGATCAATGTCGAACCCTGTCCCTTCAACTGCCGGTTCTGTTCTCTGGCGACGAGCGCCGGCATCTTTACCGAAAAGACGATCTTTCCCGAGGAAGTGGTCCTGGAGTGGGCGGGAATGGCTGAAGACGGCCATGCCGATGCCCTCAATATCATGACGACGGGGACGTACAGTTTCAGCCGCCTTCTCGAGACCGGCAGGATGCTTGCCGCCGCCGTGACGGTACCGCTGGTGGCCAACACCCGGGATATCACGCACCGGGAAGGGGAACAACTCCTGAAAGCGGGGTTTGTCGGCGCCTATCACGCGCTGCGGCTGGGAGAGGGAATCGACACCCCCTTCAGGAGAGAGAAGCGTCTCGCGACGATAAAGGCGATCACCGAAGTGGGGCTCCGGTGGATGAACTGTGTAGAGCCGGTAGGACCGGAGCATCGTGTCGAGGAGGTTGCCGAGATGATGGTCCTGGCGAGGGTCTACGGTGCCACATACAGTGGGGTGATGCGCCGCATCAATTTCCCGGGATCGCCCTTTGAACCCTTCGGGATGATCGATGAAGACGAACTGGCCAGGATGGTGGCGGTCAGCCGGCTGGTCATGGGCGACATCCCGACGGCCCACTGCCTCCATGAACCGAGTGCGGTTTCGCTTACGGCGGGAGGCAACCTCTTCTTCCCCGAGGTGGGAGCCAATCCCCGTGACCGCGAGGCGGATACGGGCAAAGGGAGAGGGAAAAGCCTCTCCCAGTGCCGGCGGATCTTCAGAGAGACGGGGTGGGATCCCGATCTCCCGTCGAACTGTTTTATCCCCGGAGCGCCCCGGATCGTCCGTGCATCGCAGGGGGCTGCCGAAGAACGAGGGCCTTCGGACGGAGGTGCATCCTGAGTTTTTCCCGGAGAGAGATATGGGGACCATGAAAAAAGCGCGAGCCCTTTTCCTCTGCCTCCTCCTTGCCGGTGCAGGCATCGGCCTGCCTGTCGCCGAGGGTTTTTCCGATGACTACCGCGTGGGGACCTGGAAAACCGCCCAGACAATTCAACCCTTTTTCTATGAAGCATATATGCGGGAAGGCGACACCCTGTCGGTTTTTTCCTTCACCAATCCCGCCGACCAGAAGACGGCCCTCCTTGCCGGCAGCCTCGATATGTGCGGGACAACCATTGCGCACGCCATTCATTCGGCGTCCCGGGGTGAGCCGGTGGTCGTGGTGGCGGCCCTCTGCAACAAATGTTCCGCCCTTGTCGTCAGGCAGGGGGGAACGGTCCGCGACGTGGCGGACCTGAGGGGTAAAAAGATCGGGTACGTGCCGGGCACGATGCACGAAATTCTGCTCAGGGAAACGCTGAGAAAGGGGGGGCTCTCTCCCGTCAGGGACGTGCGCCTGATGCGGGTCGACTTCTTCGATATGGGAACGGCCCTCGCACGGGGCAATATCGATGCCTTCCTTTCGGGTGAGCCCTTTCCCACCCGTGCCGTTGTCGAAGGGTACGGGACGATCCTCTCCTATCCCTACTTCGGAGAATCAATCGGGACGATCAATGCGGGTATGATCGTTCGTGAACGCACCGTGAAGGAAGATCCCGACCGCGTGATTGCGCTGGTACGGGCTCATGCGCGTGCAACCGAGTATCTCAGGGCGCACCCCGAGCAATGGCTGAAGAGGGCCTCCGGTTTCGGTACTTCCGTCGAAATACTCCGCCGGGCCGCTTCAAACATGGAACTCGTCTGGTTCATGGACGAGGCCTTTGTGAAAAAGGCACGGGTGCTCGGCAGGAGGATGGAGCAACTCGGCATCATCACCGGGCAGCCCGATTACCGGAGGTTGTTTAACTGCGGCTTCGTGAATGAGATTACAGGGGAGACCACGCCGTAGGGATGGTCGGCGATCCCTTTTTTAACGACATGCCATGGAACATAAATCGGATTGCAACAAATCCCGGCTTTTTTTGCTCCCCTGGATTCTTCCCGCGGGATGCCTGCTCCTCTGGTTCGTCGTCTGCCGTACCGGGATAATCCCCGGGTATCTGATGCCCGACCCGGTGGCAGTCCTGGAGACGGCCCGGAGGTATATCTTTTTCGAACCGGGATCCTTCCCCTATGCCGGCCGGTTCCTCGCCGATGCAGGAGCCAGCCTGACCCGGGTTTCCCTGGGGTTTTCCCTTGCCGTCCTCGCGGGACTGCCGCTCGGCATCGTGTCGGGCCGGGTTGCCACTGTTGACGGCTTCTTCGGTACCTTTATCAACGGGCTGCGGGCCGTGCCCGGTATTACCTGGCTTCCCCTCGCCATGGTCTGGTTCGGAATCGGAATACGAACAACGGTCTTTCTCGTCGCCCTTGCCGCTTTTTTCCCGATCTACCTCAATGCCGCCGCCGGCGCCCGGCAGATCAACCCGCTTATCCTGCGCGCCGGTGCCATGATGGGCGTGGGGCGAATACGGGGAAGCTACGCCGTCCTGCT
>Ga0272441_10003449_pt1 | contig 30034 bp, 28 predicted proteins | sample SSMProp6N_FD_193582 | JGI IMG/M metagenome (GOLD analysis project Ga0272441, IMG submission 193582) | Marine sediment archaeal communities from Little Sippewissett salt marsh, Falmouth, MA, United States - SSM-Prop-6N | ecosystem: Environmental > Aquatic > Marine > Wetlands > Sediment ... | reverse complement strand
GCTTCAAGGCTGTCAGTGGCAAGTTTTAGTGCCTGATCCGCATCTCCCATCGCCAGAAGTGCAAGTGCTAGATTCGATTTCGCGATCGATCCAAGCTGGACTGCACCCACGGTATTGTTCTCTTCGGAGTATCGTATTACATCGCGAAAAAGGTCCGCAGCCTGTTCCGGAACAGCCCCTTCCTCAAGCAGAAGCACCCCAAGGTCATGCCTTGAATGAACCAGTCTTACGGGTTCAAGGTTCCTGGCAAGGCTTACTGTTTTCTCAAGTGCCTTTTTGCCATCATCCCAGCGACCAAGCTCCCGGTAAATATTCCCAATGTTAAGGTAGCAGGCCCAGACCGTGACCTCGTCGCCTTCCTTCCTCGCAAGCTCCAGCGCGACCCTGTAATGACCCGCAGCTTCCTCGAGCTTCCCCATGTCCTTGTAAAGAAGGCCAAGATTTATCCGTGCACGCGCACGCCGTCGGTCGTTATCGATCTTCTCTGCAATCATGAGACTTTGAAGAAGATCATCGCGCGCTTCCGTATAGCGGTTCAGACGGTAATAACAGACCCCCCGATTGTTAAGTATTATCGAGATTTCCTCGTCTCGCGTATGAATCCTGGCGCGATCAAGCGCATCGGAGAGCACATCGATAGCCCGATCCCAGTTTTCATCCGCAATGAGCAGGTCTCCTGCGATTTCAAGAAGATATATCGACACAGGTGATTTACTTAAGTCTACTGGAATCTGTACCAGCGTATCTACCGCTTCGTTTGTATCGATTTTACCCGTCAGAAACGATGGAAGGTATCCTGAAATCCTGAGAAGGACCGGTTCATCAAGCCCGGACAGAATATCCGCAAGCCGTACGATAAATTGCGCCCTATCGTCTTCCTGTAGAGGAACTGCAGGAAAATTAACAGGATCAAAGCCGGACTCGATCCATTCTGTAAAATCAGGAATTGCCATCGAGGGTTCTCCCGGATCCAATGATACCATTTCGGACATTCCTTGTGAATTTAGTTCCCGGAAAAGAAAAATCCCGGCATCACCGGGAATTTCTTCATTTCAACATGTGATGACTTATCAGGTAATCAGACCCTTATATTTCGAACTCGAAAGTCTCATCCGGATCCGATACAGTTACCGGCTGGAATTTATCCTCCGATAAAAGTACGTAATCACCACGCTCCACATCCTTGAAAACAAACCTGCCCTTCCTGCCGGACACGGTTGAATCGATTTTCTCGCCGTCCCTGACAAGATGAACAAGTGCGTTCGCACATCTCTCGCCGGTATGATCGATAAGGAATCCCTCGATACGGCTCTCCTGGACCGCAACATCCCCGGACTGCGTTCCACGCACACCGGCCGATGCCATCGACCCGTTCACAACCGCGATTCCCATGATTTTGGAGGTCGCGGACGAACCGGTCAAAACCGTTCCGCTTACCGAATCGGGGAAAACCTCTGAAAGGCCAACACCAAGCGCATCGGCGATTTTCTGGCGGCTCAGTCCGCTCGGGATCGTTTCACCACGTTCGATCTTGGAAATTGTGGGGCGTGCGAGTCCGGATTTCAGCGCTAGCTCATCCTGGCTCATGTGTGCTCTAAGTCGTGCTTCTCTGACTCTGTTCAAGGCATTCACCTCTTTTAATAAGTAGCACCAAACGTTACAAAAAGTAACATCTCATGAACCATATACCACATGAACAACCTCATGTCAAGACAATTTGGCTGTATCTGCGGTCCGGATGTAGTCTTTTGAAGCATTTCGTACCGACTAATAAGTATACCAGTTACTGAAAATAATACCGTATCGCTGTTTTTCAAAATGTTAGTCACACCCGCAATTGGAAAAATCCAGATATGGTTCCCTTTGACCTTAGATTTGATTAATCCAAAAAAATACCAGCACACGATACTATTTTGATGTAACAGGCGATTGCGATTAACATCGCTGCACTGAATAGAGGGATTCATTCCATGGGTAATTTATGGAAGAAGATATTCGGCCGCAGGTCGAAAAAACTGAATGAGCCGGGCTCCAGAAGCCTTGAATACTACCTTGTGGATGCTATCTTCGCTTTCGAAAATGAAGAATACAAGCTTGCGGCCAAACAGTTCGGACTTATTGCCGAGGCTTTCCCGGAACATCCGCTAGCAAACCTGATGCTTGGTCGCTCCCTCCTTGAACTTGGCGAATACGAACACGCACTTTCCGCCCTGTTCAACCACATAAACGTAGTACCGGGTTCGGTTGAAGGTCTCATTTATCTGGGAATAGCATATTACGAGTGCGGAGAGATGGAACGTGCGGAGGAACGATTCGAGCAGGCACTCCAGCTTCGCAGTGAGAGTATCATGGTGATGGAGAACCTCGCTATAACGCATATCTCCGCGGGAAACCTCGAAGAAGCCCTGAATGAGCTTGTCGGCCTTCACGAGCAGGCAAGGAACGATCCGGGTATTGTCGAGCTGATCGTCCTCACACTCGGTAAACTGGGAAGATGGGAAGCTGCTGCGCAGTATGTCCACGAAATGAATAAACCCGGCGCCCCGGTTTCTATTGGCAGGCTCTGAACGCCGGTTGAGATATTTTCTAGAATCCTGCTATCTCCGTTATCTCCTCGATCGCCACTACCTGGGATCCTCCCCTGCCATCGTAGAATGTGAAACTCCCCTCCTCATACACGTGATATGTTATCAGTCCCTTTGAGTCATCCTTGATAATTACAACTCGCCCTTCACCATATCCGATCCACGCCCGCGTACACATCTCCATGTGGATGGCTATCTCCTGTTTAACCTTTACCACATCACTTCTCCGGTAGCGGGGTACTGAGGGTGGAGGCAAACTGTTTTCCCTGTCGTTCACAAACTCACTTCCCGGCATCATTTAGCGCAATGGCTACCTGTACGGCATTCAATGCTGCTCCCTTGAGAAGGTTATCGGCGACAACCCAGAACGCAAGGTCGTTGTCAAATACACCTGCACGACGTATTCTGCCGACCCACACAGGATCAGTACCTGCTGTTTTTCTCGGAGTCGGGAAATCCCTTCGCTCCAGTTCGTCGAGCACCCTGATACCTTCGGATGAAGCCAGCAGTTCTCTCACATCTTCCGGGTCTGCCGGTTTACATGTCTCAATAACAACACTTTCGCTGTGCGAGATCATCACCGGAACCCTCACAGCGGTTGCTGAAACCTTCAAATCGTCCATTTCAAGGATTTTTTTCAGCTCGTTCTCAAGTTTGGTTTCCTCGCTGAACCTGCCGCTTTCTGCAGGACTTCCAACTGCAGGAAGACAATTGAAAGCAAGCGAATCCTGCGACACCGCGTCCATGGATGAGTCCAGGATTTTACTGGTATCCAAAAGCAGGTCGTCAAGATAGGCCAGCCCCGCGCCCGATGCCGACTGGTACGTGCTGACAATCACTTTCTTCAGCCCAAACTTATCTCTTATCGGGGCGAGTGCAACGGCTAACTGGATCGTCGAACAGTTTGGATTGGCGATAATCCGTGGTGTATCGCCGACGGCATGCATATTGATCTCCGGAACGACAAGTGGCGTATCGGGATCCATTCTGAACGCCGCTGAGTTATCGATTACCCATGCGCCCTGCCGAACCGCTTCGGGGCAGTACTGCTCGCTTAAACCATCCTTTCCCGAGAAAAACACCCATCTGGCACCTTCAAAATATTGAGGATCAAATTTTTTCACCTCAATTTCTTCATTCTTAAAAGAAATTTTAGTCCCTGCCGATCGTTCACTTGCCAGTGGTACAAGCTCATCCACGTCAAGCGGGAGCCGCTCCAGAGTGTTTAGAATTGCTGTTCCCACAAGGCCGGTTGCTCCAACAATTACCGTTTTATTCATTTTCATGGTTGAAATCATCGCCTTAAATGACGATATTCGATATAGTGGGATTCAGTATACCACGTATGAAAATCAAATTGCCGATACACACATGCTGTGATAAAATGCGCTATCTGGTGCATTTGACTGTACCGAAGGGAGACTAGCATGAGGCGTACCATTTTTCTTTCACTCACAACGATTGTTTTCCTCATGATCATCGCGGGGCTTGCCTTCGCGCAGGATTTCATGATCAGGGAAAGCGATCCCGATGTGGTTGCACTGAGCCGAGCAACCGATGACAATCCGAATGTTTTCAGTGATACGGACAACGATGGCATCTACGACACGATGCTTCTGTATGGCGAGGAAATCAGTGCGAATATCAATCCCGCCGACGCGGAGGGTTTCCAGTACGAGGACGAAAGGTACGTTGCTTTTTACCCGTCCGACTGGACGGGACTTCCCGATGAAGGAACCGCCGAGATCCTCGGGTTCATGCATTATTTCAACGAAGAAGGAACCGTCTCCACGTTCATAGCAATCGTGGCGGAGCAGGCCTTCGGCGATGACACGACCAATGGCCTCGGGGTCTACTTCTACGATGCGTGCGGCCTGAGAGTCGGAGCCCCGACTACCATGTTCATGGAGAAAGCCAGGTTAAGGGCTATTCCGATATACCAGGAATGGGTACAGATGGCGAAGGATTTCGGAATCGGTTCCACACCCGCAAACAGCCAGTTCTTCGTACTGGCCAAGGACCTCGGGTTATCCGACTACGTGCTGATCATCATGTACCAGCTGTACCAGTAAGACGATTCAAAGTTTCCACACGGTATAAAAAATGACACGGGCAGGTCCGGCCGACTGCCCGTTTTTTTCTGCACAGTTTCGTTCTATGTCCGTCCGAAAATGTAAGTATCCAGAAAGAGATAAAGCGTGAAGAGAACAAACCACCAGCCAAGACTTCCAAGAAGCTGGTCGTCGTTCACATTTTTTGCCCACATCATGAAAAGTCCCCACAGGGCACCTATCCACGATCCGAGTGCCGCCTGCCTGTGGACCATCTGGTTCGCGAAAATAGTATCCCGGCCATGCACCGACGATATTGCGATCCACCAGAGTCCCAGCGCCCCGCCACCGATCAGAACCGCTGTTGTAAAAATTCTTATAAACGAGCCTATGTTCTGAGTCAGCCACTCCCCATATCCGAGATTCATTGACACGAGCGCCAGCGGAAGGCTGAAAATGTAGACCCGTGCAAGAAAAAAAACCAGGTCAACGATCCCGGTTGAAAAGTAAGCTATATACCATCCACCGATACCGAAGAGAATTCCGAGCATTACAGCGGCATATATTTTTCCGGCGAGAAGACCTGTAAGAAATCCGGCCAGTCCCAGCGACAGCATGCCTATCCAGCGCCAGTGTACGCTCTTCCTGGCTTTTTCTCTGAATGCTACCTGCCCGTCAAGGTTAATCGGAATATCCATCTGCCGAAAGATATCCTCGATCTGCTGTTTCAGATAATCATCCTGTTTGGAACGTGCACGGTCCCTCATCCGCGCGTTACGCGTCATACTTTCGTATGTGCTTCCGAGATTACCCCTTTGCGATGTACGCGTACGATAAGCCGAATAATCCGCGTTTCGATGTTGTCCCCACCTTGGCAGCGGTGGCGCATAGTAAACCGAATCGTAAATCTTTCGTCTCTCGGCGTCATATAAGATTTCTTTCGCCTCGATAATTTCACGAAGGCGTGCCGTTGCTAATTCATCGTTCGGATTCCGGTCGGGATGATGCTTCATCACCTTTTCCCTGATCGCCCTACGGATGTCCTCCTGTGACGAATCCGGCAGAATCCCGAGAAGCCTGTAATAATCGGTAAATTCCAGGTGGGCAAGGTGACGTCCCTCGACCTTGAAACGTGTATCGCACTGCGGACAGCAGACGGGTTCGGACGGGCTTATGTCCGGGAAAGCAAGCGGAGTTCTGCATACGGGGCATAGTTGTCTGACTGGCATAGGGAAACTGCCTGCTGGTTGCTGAACTTATAGTCTGATCAATTTACTGCAAAAATCAACCCTCCCGACTCGGGAGGGTTGATGGAATTTTCACTGATTCAAGTTTAATCAGGTTTCGGGTTCCTCGGCAACCGCGGGAATTGCCGCATGCTCCCCTTCCGGAAGCGCAAGCTCCCGTCTCTTGAAAACTATCTTCTGCTCATCTCCCTCACCTTCAACATCAATTTTGACTGTATCGCCGGGAGAATATTCCGCTCTCAGGATCTGCTCCGAAAGCGGGTCCTCGATCTCCTTCTGGATTACACGTCGCAGGGGCCTTGCTCCCTGTGCTTTGTTGAATCCGGACCTGGCAAGATAGTGCTTCAGTTCCTGCGTGTATTCGAGGTTAAGCTCATGCTCGAGGGCGGATTCAGATACACGGTCCAGGAACTTGTCGGCTATCTCGATGATATCCTCTGGGGAAAGCGCCCTGAAGAGTATTATCTCGTCAAGCCTGTTCAGGAACTCGGGACGGAATGCACGCTTCAGCGCTTCCTTGACCTTCGGTTCCATCTGCTTGTATATCTGGTCGGTCGAAAGATCATCAACCGATTTCGTCCTGAATCCCAGCGGTTCATCCATCCCGATCGAATCCGTACCGAGATTCGATGTCAGGATGATGATTGAATTCTTAAGGTCCACATGGCGTCCGTGAGAATCCGTCACAACACCGTCTTCCATTATCTGGAGCAGGATATTAAAAACTTCATAATGGGCTTTCTCAATCTCGTCCATTAGAATGACCGAGTATGGTCTTCGCTTGACGGCTTCCGTGAGCTGACCGCCTTCATCGTAACCGACGTATCCCGGAGGGGCACCGACAAGACGACTTACCGAGTGACGCTCCATGTACTCCGACATATCGAAACGTATAAGGGCCTTTTCGTCACCGAACAGGAATTCGGCGAGTGCCTTCGCAAGCTCGGTTTTTCCGACACCGGTCGGACCTGTGAACAGGAACGCCCCGGTCGGACGTTTCGGATCTTTCAACCCGACCCTTGCCCTTCTGAGTGCACGGGCGAGAATCTCGATCGCCTTTTCCTGACCCTTAACCCTTACCTGAAGGCTTTCCTCGGTTTTCAGTAGTTTTCTAGTCTCCTCTTCAGCGATCGCCGATACCGGAATCCCGGTCCATGCGTGAACCACCTGCGCGATATCTTCCTCGGTCACCGCTGGTCGTACTTTCGAACCGCTGTCACATTCCTCCTGAGTATCAGGGTCCTCTTCGTCATCATCGACACTTTCATAATCGCGCTCGTAATCGTACGATTCGTCCTCCGGAACCTCCACCCGCGTGGGTACTTCAACCACGCTTTCTGTTCCGGCTACAGCTCCCACCGGGGCCTTTGCTGCCTCGCATTCAATCTCCTCAAGGCTGTCGAACACCGCGACCTTGCTGCATGCCTCGTCGAGAAGGTCTATCGCCTTGTCGGGAAGCGAGCGCGATGTTATGAACCTCTGCGAGTATTGTGTCGCAGCACGTATCGCCTCGTCGGTGATCTCGACCCCGTGATGGGTTTCGTACCTGTCCTTCAGCCCGTAGAGAATGTCCATCGTCTCTTCCATGTCCGGCTCTTCGACCGTCACGGGCTGGAACCTTCTCTCGAGCGCACCGTTTCTTTCGATGTATTTCTTGTACTCGTTGTTCGTGGTCGCGCCGATGCACCTCAGCTCACCACGACTTAGTGCCGGTTTCAGGATGTTGGACGCGTCGATCGCACCCTCGGCCGCACCGGCACCGATGACCGTATGTAACTCGTCTATGAAAAGTATGATCGGCTCTTCCTGGTCAGCCGACATGATCTCTTTCATTACCCGCTTAAGCCTGTCCTCGAACTCACCACGGAATTTGGTGCCCGCGACAAGCCCCGCAAGGTCGAGTGCGACCATCCGGGCTTTTTTCAGCGTGCCGGGAACCTTGTCACTGATAATCATCTGTGCGAGGCCCTCGACAATCGCGGTTTTACCAACCCCCGGCTCCCCGATAAGAACCGGGTTGTTCTTGGTTCGCTTGCTGAGGATCTGTATAAGCCGCTTGATCTCCATCTTGCGGCCAACGACCGGATCGAGCTTTCCGTCCAATGCAAGCTGATTCAGATCGATTCCGAACTCGTCGAGTGTCGGGGTCTTGCTGCGCGCCTTCTTGGCCGGAGGCTGCTGTATCATCCCGATGATGACCTTCTTGGCGGACTGGTAGGTCACGGTGTGCTGGTTGAGAATTTCACACGCCTTACAGTCCTGAACCCTCAGGAGTCCAAGCAGTAGATGTTCGGAGCCGATGAATGTATGCCTGAGCTGTCGCGCTTCCTTGTAGGCAAGTTCAAGTACTTCCTTCGACTGCTTTGAGAAATTAAGGTTCTCAAAATCGTAGTTGCCGATGGGTATCTCCTGTATCACGGAGGAGCGTACCTTCTCGATGTTTACTTCCATCTGGACGAGCGCCTTTACGGCAAAGGAGTTCTCATCCTTAAGAAGCCCGAGAAGGAGATGCTCTGTGTCGACCACGTCGTTGCGAAAATGTTTCGCTTCCTCGTGGGCGTACTTGATTACCCTTTTCGACGATGATGTAAATTTTTCCCACATGATATTACTCCCTGTCGACTCCCAGCCGACATCGGACACTTATATAATACCCTAATTTCTGACAGGCTAAAAATTCTACGGTTCATCCGTTGCATAGTATACTGGGGATTTTCTTACATAACCCGACCAATAATCCCGACCAAATCCGGTGTAACCCCATTTTTAGAATCACCTGAAAATGGTATTTTCGTTCCAGTCTGCCGAACGCATATGATTAACCTCTACAGTGGGCGTGCTGACTACTTCATTGCCTCGCTGATCCTTTTAATTGTCGCGCCGGTGTAAATATACAGCGCGTATATAAAAACAACGGACGCGGTTATGAAAAGTGTGACAAACCAGGTATCGAACCACGCACATCGCCCGTAAATATACGCCATGCGATCGTTGTCCCTGGTGAAGTACCTGTCCACTGACAGAAACTTATAAATCTTCCCTGTAAAATCACCGGTAACCGTTTCTCTCCCCAGCTTGATGTAATCATCTATGTTTTTTTCTCCTGACGAATAATCCAGATTGGCCTGGACAACGAAAATCAGCCCGAGCATCAGCAGCACGGTAAAAGCCAGGATGATGTAACCAAGTCCGGATCTGAACATTTTCAGCTATTCCTGACAGCCATGTGCAAATCTTAGTGAAAGGTAACCTGGTATTAATTCCGATTTAAGAAGAACTCATTCCGAATCGTTATCACCGATCACGGATCCGGCAAGCAGGAGAAGGTCGAAGCCTTCCTTTCGAATCCTCAAATCGTAGTACATGAGGGTCGTCGCTATCCATGTAATCGGCGCAATCAGGAGAGTCAGAAATGCCGACAACCCGGCAGTGATCGCTATTGTCACCGACTTGTTTGCATGCAGCCACTCGATAAAACCGAACTCGACAAGCTTCACGGCGAGACCGAGCAGGTAACCGATGACACTGACGATTATGCCGATCAGAAAAACCGTACCCATCGTGCGCCACCAGTGGCCGCGTGTAAGGCTGAACGATCGTTTTAATGCACTGAGTGGTCCAATATCCTCAAGAATTACGGAATGCGGGATAAACAGGCACTTAACGTAGAAATAAATCATGAGAAACAGGAAAATCGGAAATGTAAGCGACAGGGGGGCAAGCACGGTAAACGCTGTTCTCGGCGACGCGTATATAAGTACCACCATGAAAACCAGGAACGGAAGAAAAAGAAGCAGAAGAATCAGACCGTAGAGAAGATACGCAAGGACAATTCGCAATATCCTGGTTTTTACAACCCGCATGCTCCTTTTCAGGTCCACGGCATGACCGATGATTGTCTCGCTGACAGCGTGTACCGTCCCTCCTATCGCAAGTGGAAGCAGAAAGAACTGAAGGAGGCTGGAGACAAGCAGTGCGATATTTGTCGCGTAGAACTCCCTCGACTGGTAAATCGCCTGCGCTTCGCTGGATGCACCCTGCGAGTAGGCCCTGAGTGCTTCCCAGTTGAGTTCCATCCACGGCCTCTGGGCAACCTGTGAAATGTAAATGGGTACCGCTATCCAGATCGCAAGGATCACCACGAAAAGCCACGGTCTCTCCCGATACACCCGTATGGTGCCGTCAAGGATGTCACCGAAATCCATCGGCCTGAGATCGATAAGGCTGAGAGCATCACCCGCTTCATCGAATTCAAGGCCTGATGGTTTTGATTCGTTCGTCTCGGGCTGGGAATCACAGCCGTACGTGGTGCACCCTCCATTTTCATCCCAGCAGACCTTGTGATGAGGAATTCCGCATGATCCGCAAAGGACAATCTCATCACCCGGTTTCACGGGTTGCTGGCAGTAAGGGCATGTTTTCCCCGCATGTTCGCTGGTCGCTTGCGTCACCATGATTTAAACGGAAGGCTAACATTTTCGACTGCGTGAAAAAAGCGAATAGTGGAATATTTTGATCGTTGAGGTCTGCAACTTTACTGACAACACGTGATATGATGCCGTGACCGTTGTCAGGGGAAAGTATGAGTGACAAGAAGGAACAGCCCCAAATCCCTATAGGCCAGGCGATTATTTATTCGCTCGGTTACTTCGGTGTGACCGTTATTACCTACGCCGTCGCACAGATTCCGCAGCTGCTTTACATCCCCACACAGGGAGAGGCCCTTATTCCCGACAGCACACTAAAATGGTGGCCGGTAGGCGGGGTGGCGATGTTCGGCCTTTTGAACGGTTTCGGCAGGATTATTGACGCGGTGGTTGATCCATGGATCGGCAACCTCTCAGACTACTGGAAAAGTAAATGGGGCAGGAGAAAACCGTTTATCGCTTTAGGAACACCCCTGATGGGTATTTTCCTCGTTCTGTTCACTTTCCCTACCCCGGAACCATCAATCCGAAACCTCATTTGGCTGATGCTGATCTATCCGCTGTTTTTTACTTTTTACACTGTTGCAGTCACACCATACCTTGCGATTTTTCCCGAGATCACATCCACTACAAAGGGACGCCTTCTGACAACGACTCTCCTCGCTGTGAATCTCCTTCTCGGTTCTATAGTGGGCGTAATGCTTATCTATGCCATGCAGACCGGGATGGTAATCAGCATCGGATCACTTGAACACAAAGTCACTTTCACATCCGGGGCGATCCTTACCGCCATAATTTCATCGATCCCGATGCTGATCGTCGCATTATTTGTCAAAACCCCTGCAGAACCTGCAATCGAGGATATCCCCAAACGCCCCGGTACATGGTCACAGGTCAAGGATACTCTCGGTTACGCACCGTTCAGAATCTACCTTTTCTCCATGATGGCGTTCTGGTTCGCATTCGAAGTACTGAAAAATTCCGCGATGTACGTCGCGGACAGGCTATTCGGTAACGCGGAGGCGTACATCGGCATCCTGATGCTCGCGCTTGTGGTGGCTATCGCATGCGGCGCTGGAGCGTACTGGCTTGGCCGAACGATCGGGAAAAGGAAGTCTATCATCATCATGGGACTTGGCTTCGCATTCCTTCTTCCTTTTATCGGACTGCTTGGAATCGGACCGTTTAAAACCCCTGAAACCGGTTACCTCCTTTTTGGGCTCATGGGACTTCCAATAGCCATCATGCTGGTTATCCCAAAGAGCCTTCTTGCCGATATTATCGACTGCAATCGAGATGAATGCGGCATCAAAAGAGAGGCGCTGTTCTTCGCAAGCCAGGCGCTGGTAATGAAAACCGGTGTCGCATTCTCAAAAATGTTCATGAATTTTCTTTTACCAATTGGTGCGATCGGGTGTAATGCCGTCGGCGATACCGGAGTCCGGCTGATAGGTCCGGTGGCGGGTATTTTTGTCTTTATCGGTCTCCTTCTTTTCTTCGCGATGCCGGATATCGAGCATGACTGATTCGTATATGCGACGTGTGGTATATAGTAAATTTATCCTGCATTGCTAAAAAGTTCCCTTAGGTTAAATTTTGAACCTGTTAACCCTTTTCAGACTCACAAAGATGCGTTATTATAAGTAAGTAACACCAGACTTACTTTGACATGGATGTGGGAATACGTGTCAAAGGAGATTTAAAAATGAAAGAACATCTGCTCTTCGGGCTGGTTCCCATCTTTTTCCTCGTGATACTTGTCTCGGCCGCTGTCGCAAACGATGAGGTTGCACGCGACACTTTTAACGGATACGTCGCGCAGCTTACATCCGATAATGCACAGGCCGAAGAAGCGCATGTATCCCGTGCAAGAATGGGTGTACGGTACAACGGCCAGCTTAACCAGAGTAACGCGCAGCAGAACGGCACCTGCCCCAATTACGGTTCGAACGGTTTCAATAACGGGCCACGGGAAGGATACGGTCCCGGTTCATCCGGATGCACCGGAGAGGGCATGGGTAACAATGGCAACGGCCAGATGCTGCGAATGGGCGGTAATGGAAACGGTTCCGGTTTCGGCAACGCAAACGGTAACGGAGACATGGACCGCCAGAGACTTCAGAACAGGGACAACTCATGCGGTGGGAATAATCCCACGCAGACGAGGTCCCGAACACGTCAGCAGGACAGACAATCCGGTAACGGATTCCAGGGCCGAAACGGACTGAGTGGAAACGGAAACGGCCACGGAAACCAGTTTCGAAATGGCTACAACCAGGATGTTGCCCCATCCGGTTACTCCTGGAGCCAGGGCAACGGTAACCGTAGCGGTTCCGCAAACGGATTCAACAGGGGTAACAGCGGTGGCCGGGGATATGGAAACGGTAGCGGCTACGGATCCGGCCAGGGATATAACAGTGGTTCCGGCCGAAGCGGAAACGGGTTTGGTAACGGCAACCGAAATGGTAACGGTAATGGAAACCATTCGGGTAATGGAAACGGTAATCGTGGCGGACGAAACCGTTAAGCATTAAAAATAACTTTGATCTTCAAAAAGCCGGTATTAAGCCGGCTCTTTTTATCACCCGGCTTGACCGCATGATAACAATACGGTATATATTCATGGCCCATTGCGGGTAGATTATCCACGGTAAACGGAGAGATGGCCGAGTGGATTAAGGCGCACGCCTGGAGAGCGTGTTTGCGGCTACCGCCGTAACGTGGGTTCGAATCCCACTCTCTCCGCCATCAGGACAAGTTCGCATCCGAAAGGATGCGTTTTTTTCATGTCATGAAACGGGCAATGGAGAATGCGACTGGACATGCATATTTACTGCCTTTTCAGGCGAAATTATTAGTGTAAGTAACTTAGTAAAGAGGAGTGTCCCTGCACCATGGTTCCCGTCCCCGTAGTGGATAACAATGCCACTTTGCTTAGAGACCTCCTGAGTGTCAACCTGAAACAGCTCCATGATGATTTATCGATCTGGTGCCCCCAGATGGAAGACGCAGAGGATGAAGCCATCGAGAATATCGGTGAGTTCTTCGCCAGGGTTCTCGAAGAATACCCGTTTATTTTTGTAGTGACCGGTAATCCGATGCCCGACTGGAAGGAGGTCGCGAAGGATACTTACATAGTATCCCCCGACCTGGATGCTGCGAATCTTTACTCAATGTTCCATAACGGAAGCTGGCTTCTCTACCTTTCCGGGAAACCACTTGATATTGATTACTCCACAACTGTCACGGTCGACACGGTATCGGGGATGCTGAAAGACAAAGACTGTGCGCTCGTGATACACATCTGGGCTGAAAACAGGGATTGGTTATTTGGGTTCAACGAGGAGTCGGATTACCTCAGGTCGCTGGACGCCTACAAAGACTCTTACCTTAACGATATCTACCCGGATTTCGTCGGGCTGATAGGGAAATGGTTTAATGGCATATACCGAAAGGCTTTCAGGAATGACAGCGACGTTGCCTTTTTTCTCACCGGAATTTCCGATGAAAAAACCCGCGAAAAAATTCTCCATCAGGCCGACAGGCTGATCTCTGAAATTCCATTCCCATACGATAAGGTATCTGTTATCTCAAAACGTGAGCATACGGGTGAAAACGATGCCAGGGACTGGATAAAAAGCATCACGCACGAGTTCCAGCTACGTGTACAGTACGATGACAGGGAGAAGCGGAGAAAGAATTCAATTCTTGCAGAGGCTGGTAAGTACAAAGAGAGGTTACAGGAGAAGGGACTCAGGCTGTACGACTACTTCAGCGATGACAGGAGCCTTGCCAGACCATACCGTCTCACCTCGAACCTCCATATCGTCAGGGATGGAGACACCACCGGTTTTCCGGGGGTCGGACAGATCGAACTTTTAATGTGTGATGACAACGAATTCATGCCAACCGATGACATACTGGCCAGCCTTGACGATCAGATTGAAAAATTCCTGGAGTCTTACAAATCACCCGGCAGGTTTATTGTAAACGTCGCGATAATCGCAGTTACCGTGCTCGTAATACTGGTTATAGTTATAGTGCTACTTAATTCGGTGGGATAAATTAAATCAGCGGGGACCTGGTTTATTTAACAGCGCAGGGATCAGAGGTCTCGAAGCTTACGTTCCCTGTCTTCATTTATCGCTTTCTTGAATACTATTCCGTAACCTACGGTTGTACCATTCTCAAGCTTGGGCACGACACAGGCGATTTCCCATCCCTGGTCTCCCCAGTGGTTCAGATGCTGATTGGCTGCGTCCTCGATATCAGAATCCATGATCTCCTGCCATGCTATATCTGACACTTCCTCAACACAATACTGGTAACGCATCATGGCCTCCGCGACAAAAATCTGAGTGTATAAGTATACGTATTCGGGGCTAAAACAACAATGGATGTTTGACTCTTGATCGAAAATCAGTACCGTTTGACGACGAGAAAAGAGAAACCACCATGGCCCGTGTACCAACAGTCCTTTCAGTCTATGGAACCCGTCCCGACGCCATAAAAATGGCCCCGGTAGCCCTTGAGCTGTCAAAGCGGAAAAATCTGAAACATATCTCATGCGTTACGGCACAGCATCGCCAGATGCTCGATATCGTGCTGGACCTGTTCCAGATTCAGCCGGAGTTCGACCTCGACATCATGCGCGAGCGTCAGACTCTCGAAGAGATTGCAGGTCGAGTCCTGAGGGAACTCCCGGAGGTCCTGGACAGGGTAAAGCCCGACATAGTCCTTGTTCATGGCGACACATCGACAGCATTCATATCGGCCCTGTCAACGTACTACAGGGGATACAAGGTCGGCCATGTCGAAGCGGGCCTCAGGACTCCCAACCTCTACGTGCCGTTTCCCGAAGAGGCAAACCGGAGGCTCATCGACACCATCTGCAGCACTCACCTTTCACCAACCGAAAGCGCGAGGAATGCCCTTCTCGAAGAAAACATGCCACCGGATGGGATATTCGTTACCGGTAATACCGTAGTCGACGCCTTTTTATTCGCAGTTGAAAAAGCAAGGGACCGTGAACTTCCCGAACCGATCTCCGGCCTTGAAGAGGGCAAAATTATTACAATCACCGCTCATAGACGCGAGTCATGGGGAGAAGACCTTGCATCGATAGCAAAAGCCCTTGGCGTTCTTGCAGACAGGTTCCCGGATTACGTGTTCGTTTTCCCGATTCACATGAACCCGGTCGTCCGGGAGTCCATGCTGCCCTTCATGTCCAATCGCGATAACCTGATTGTCATTGAGCCACTAGGGTATCTCGATTTCGTAACCCTGATGAGCCGCTCACACATAATTCTCACTGACTCGGGCGGAATACAGGAAGAAGCCCCGTCACTGGGCATTCCGGTACTTGTCCTGAGGGAAGTAACGGAACGACAGGAAGGGATCGATGCAGGATGTCTGCAGCTTGTGGGAACGAAGACTGATCGTATTGTATCAGCGGCTGCCAGGCTGATAGAGGATGAGTCGAAGCACGAAAGCATGTCGCGATCGGGTAATCCGTATGGCGACGGAAAAGCCGCGTGGCGGATCGGCAATATCCTGGAACAGACCCTTGGCGGTGATGGAATCAATCCCGAAGAATTAAATGACGATCGTTTCCACTTCGCACCGTCCTCCGCCGGGGAATAGAAATCAGGAAATTCTGGTAAATATTCATTCAGTTTTTAAGAACATAACTATATAAGCGATAACGATTTATAACCTCCTGATCCATGGGTGGGTGAAGGAAGAAAATCCGAAATGCATCACAATTTTCTCGAGATATTCCTTTTCCTTGTGGTTGTCGTTCTTGCAGCCAAGGCGGCAGGCTGGATCTCCACGAAGTTCGGGCAGCCCGCCGTACTGGGCGAGATTCTGGCGGGACTGCTGCTCGGTCCGACACTTATAGGAATCGCGAGCCTTCCCATTTTCCCCGAATCGCATGATCAGACTGCATCGTTCAGGGCTCAAAGAGCTGTAATCGAGGAGGTTGCAGAAGTCCATCGTCAGCTTGATGACATCAGTTCATTACTGACTGAGGATGAGATGGAGCAGATAGTCCTCGAACGTGCTGACGAAATAGCAGAGGTACATTTCGAACTTGGCAACATCGCGGAATTCCTTCCACCTGATGCTGAAGTTCCGGATGATGCGGATTCGGAAGACCTGAAGCAGCTTATATTCGACAATTACGAGGAAATTGCGGCAGTCCACCTCGAGAACGGTGATATAGAGGAATACCTTGAAGAACCGCTTCTGGAGGATACAGAATTCGAGGAGGGCATCCTTCACAGGATCATCGAGCAGGTTGACGAGGCAATTGTATCGACAAATGAGCTGAACCTCGCTTCCGGCAATTCAAGGGAGCTGATAGCCGAGGTTGCATCGGACTCGCTTGAAAACGTTCTGCACGACCGTAAAAGTTTCCTCGAGGAAGTAATAAAGGTCCTTGCCGAGCTTGGTGTTCTGTTCCTGATGTTCATGGCGGGACTGGAGACAGACCTCGCCCTTATGAAGCGGGTGGGCAAGGCGGCGCTTTTCGCGGCGATCGGCGGTATTATCGCGCCGTTCTTCCTTGGATTCCTGGTCACCGTTCTTCTCATCCCCGCTTTCGGAATTTACACCGCGATTTTCGCGGGTACGATACTCTGTGCGACAAGCGTGAGCATATCCGCCCAGACACTGAAAGAGCTTCACGCACTCAGGAGCAAGGAAGGCACGACCATTCTTGGGGCGGCTGTTATCGACGATGTGCTTGGCATAATCCTGCTTTCACTCGTAATCGCGTTCAATCCGGTCAAGGTGGCCGGGGCAAGTTCGCACTCGAAGATGTACGAGGTGATCAGTAACTGGATCACAGGTGGCATGGCCCTTGAGGGAACTGCCGCGAGTGTTGTCGGGATAGTGGTCCTGATAATCAGCATGCTCCTGTTCTTCTTCATCTTTTACATGTTTGGCGCGAAGTACTTCGAAAAGATACTTGCATGGGCGGGAAGGCTTCCGGTAAGTGAACCCAAACTCGCCCTGGCTATCGGAATCGGGCTGTTCTTCGCGTGGGCAGCGGAATATGTCGGGGCCGTGGCTGCCATCACCGGCACCTACCTTGCCGGCGTGCTCATGGCGCAGACATCACATCGCCACGAAATTGAAAACAAGCTTGGAATACTGACATACAGTTTCTTCGTACCGATCTTCTTCATCAATATCGGACTTGAGGCAAACGCGCGCGATCTTGGCGGGGGGATGCTTTTCTACACGGTCATGATCTGCCTTATGGCTGTGATCGGAAAAATCGTGGGCTCGCTTGTCGGGGCCAGGATGGCGGGATTCTCGTTCATCGAGTCACTCAGAGTCGGTTCGGGAATGGTAAGTCGTGGCGAGGTGGGCTTGATAGTCGCATCCGTCGGATTATCGGCGGGCATTATCGCCAAAGATATTTTCTCCGTCATGGTGGTAATGGTCATTTTCACTACCCTTGTCACACCGATAATACTGAGGTTTGTTTTCCCGAGAAAGAAACCGGATGACGAAGGCTCTGATGGCGATAAAGCCGAAGAGCCACCACCTGAACCGATTGAGATTCCAAAAGATCAGATAGCCGGCTGAAAACAGTAATGATCCCGATCGGGATTATCACATGAACTGCGAGGAATGAAATGTACCTATTTGTTCTGATTCTGGACAAGGCAAGCGACCTGGAAAACACAATCGAAAAATTCAGGGATATCGGTGTTACAGGCGCAACGATATATAATTCCATCGGACTGGGCAGAAGCACGCTATATAGATCGGATATCCCGGTGATCGCAACGCTCAAGCGTATTTTCGACTCCGAGGGAAAGACCTACAACCGTACCCTGATTTCGGTTATAAAAACCCGTGAGACCCTTGAAGATGCAATGAGGATCGCACAGGAAGTCTGTGGGGATTTCGATGAACCCGACGTCGGGATCATGTTCAGCCTGAAGCTGGAAGATGTGATCGGTTTCAACACTCCCGAGTGAGATGTCGGATAACCGTCAAAATAATGAACCGACAGAAGGCAAACACCCCCGGAAAAAGTCGGAATCCGGATCGGATTTTGTAAAGTACGCCGCACTTACGTCAACTCCCTATATCATTATTGTCTACCCGATCGTTGGTTTCGTACTGGGCTGGCTGCCGGTCCGGTTCTGGAACTGGCCGGCGTGGTTCCCGGTCATAACACTGGTACTGGGTCTCGTGCAGGGAATCCGTGAAGTCATGAAGGTTGGCAGCAGAATAGACTCGGAAGACTGACATCTTTCCCCTTTTCTTTATTTATATCATTGACATACACCACCTGCTGTGGCACCATCAATTCCTCAATTTCAGCGGGATTTACCGCTGGTTGTGTGCTACGTATTTTTTAATTTTGATTAAGCATCATCATTACCGATCACTTCAATCCCGAGGGTGTTCCTGGTGGGAAACCTTGGAAGAGAATTTCTGAACCGAGTCTACCTGACAAGTGCGATACTGACGATTGTGGTCGCACTTATCACAATTTCCGTAAGCGGTTACGTATACGCTGTCGGTGTAGTTGTCGGTGGTGCTTTCGCGATCATAAACACCATGCTTCTCGGTAACGTGATCCGTGCCGTAGTCAAACCCGGCCAGAGAGACATGGTCGAGATCATGGTCACGGTTTTCCTGAAGTTCCCAGTGGCCATCGGATGTTTAATCGTTGCGTTGTGGCTGAAACTGGTTGACCCGATCGGATTCGTGATCGGGTTTACATGTTTTCCCCTCTCGCTCCTTGTAGCCGTAACAGTCAGCTACTACACGAAAAAGCGGAGCTTGACCTCGGAGGTGGATGAACTGACGTGATCTCCTTCCTTCTTCAACATGGTCATGAAGTCACCGAGGCCGTCGAACATGCCGCAGAACATGAAGCTCATTCAGGCACTCCACACCTTCAGAACTTCGTATCCTGGCTTGCTGAAATCACTCACAATCCTGTCCTGGCCGACTGGATCAACCCGATTTTCAGCTTCTCGATAATGATTGTTCTGGTGACCGTCTTCGGGCTGACCGCACGGAATCTAAAGAAGGAACCCGGTCGCTGGCAGAATTTCGTCGAGATGATCTTCGGCGCTCTCGATAACTTCGTGCTTGACATGCTGGGACCATCGGGTCGGAAGTTCGTACCACTAATCGGTTCCCTGTTCATTTATATCCTGGTTATGAACCTCTGGGGCCTGTTCCCGTTCTTCGGGCACTCCCCTTCAAGCAACCTGAACATTACGATCTCACTGGCGGTTTTTGTTTTCCTTACGGTACAGGCGCATGGAATCAAGTCTCTCGGATTTCTTGGTTACCTCAAGCATTTCGGCGACCTTCCGCAGCACGAGAAACCATCGATTATCCAGATCGCACTGAGTCCGCTCATGTTCGTGCTGCACATTATCGGCGAACTCGCCAAACCGCTCAGCCTTTCCCTGCGACTTTTCGGCAATATAACAGGAGAGGATGTCCTTATCGCGATATTCGTCACACTGGTTGCCTTTGTTCCACTTCACTTTTTCATGTATCCGATCGCACTGCTTGGAAGCTTCATTCAGGCACTTGTTTTTGCTTTGTTATCAACCGTGTACCTCATGCTGATGAGTCCGCACGAGGAACATTAAATATCGGTACTAACGGACTATGGAAATGAAAAGACACTCTCAAGGAGGAAATATCTGATGGACGTTGGTTTTGGCTTCGGCCTTGCACTTCCCCTCGCACTTGGAATCGCAGCATTCGGAAGTGCGCTGGGTCTTGGACGGGCGGTTGAAGGCGCAATGAACGCCATAGGTCGCCAGCCGGAAGCAGCCGGCAAGATTCAGACCGCAATGATTATCGGTTGCGCCCTTATCGAGGCTCTTACCATCTACGCGGTCGTGGCGTTTTTCGTCGGCCAGGGCGCAATTACCCAGGCCATCGGGGGCTGATCGTATTGCCTCTCGGCAGATCAGCCTTCCGTTTCTAATGAATTCCATTAAAAGGTGAAATATCATGGAGTTTTTAGGCCTGGACCTGACCCAGATAATCACTAACTTCCTTGGTTTCGCAGCATTCCTGTGGCTTATGTCGCGCTATGCATGGAACCCGATACTTGGCTTCATGGACAAGCGTCGCGAGGAGATCGCCGGTAACTTCCGAAAGATCGAGAAGGAAAAGAACGATCTCGATGAGACCAGAAAAGACTACGACCAGAAAATCGCGCATATCGATGAGGAAGCGACGCGAAGGACGCAGGAAGCCATTCGAATCGGGCAGGACACAGCGCGGCAGATAGAGGATGAAGCCAGGGCACGCGCCCAGGCTATCCTCCAGAAAGCCAGGGACGATACCGGAAGAAATCTTGAAAAAGCTCGACTCGATCTGAAGAACTACGTGGTGGATGTCGGTGTCGAAGCCGGACGCAAGGCTGCCATGGATGTACTCGACGAGGAAACCCATCGCAGGCTTGTGGAACGCTTCGTGGAGGAGCTTGCGGATGTTCGCTAAGATCATTGCAGATCGTTATTCAAGGGCAACCCTTCAAAGCTGCCCCGATCTCGCAACCATCGAGCGGGTCAAGGATGAACTGAACGTTCTGAAGGATACCTGGGAGAATTACCCGGATATCAGGCAGTTCCTCCTTAATCCGAAGATCCCCCCCGCCATCAAGACGAATATGCTGAAGCAGTCTCTTTCGGGAATGTTCAGCGACCTTGTAATCAAACTCGTTGAACTTCTGATCGAGAAGCGAAGGCAGGACATTCTGCCGGATATCGCCGACAGCTACACCATGATGACGGATACGGTTCGCGGGGTTGAGCACGCAACGATAATCGTTGCCGTACCTGCCTCAGAGAAGACCAGGCAGATGTTGTTCGATGCTGTCCAGAGGTTCAGCACAAGGCAGGTTGAAGTGGATTTCAGGGTCAATCCCGCGATTCTGGGCGGAGTCCAGATTCGACTTGGAGACAAGGTCGTGGATGGAAGCCTTCTGAAACGTTTCAACGATTTGCGAAGAACGATGCTCGCCGCCAGGTTACCCAGATTCCAGGCACCGGAGGGATCAATCTCCTGACGAAAGCATAAATTTTTTCAGGTGACAGAAAATATGTTTAACAGGTTTTTCATAATTGCAGTTTGTTTTCTTATCCTTGCGGCATCGGCGATGGCCGATGAGGGAGAACCCGTGGACCTTCTCGGAGGCGACGCGGACTGTAACGAGCAGCAGGAGACTGTTTTTGTACTCGATGCTGCATGGGAGTGTGCCGACCCCTTTGGCGAATTCGATCCGTGCCTTGGAGCAGGGGCCGCACTCAATCGCGCACTCGGTCTGATATTTTCGGGTCATGCGTCTCCCGAGCAGCTCGAACTCGAGTTATCGATCGCATCCGAGCATGCAGGAAACGGCTACAGGTTTGCTCCCTTTGCGAGTGATGTTCTCACGGAGCTTCAGGAGAACTACCAGGAATCGTTTCCCGAGCCGGTTGTTCTCGAACCGTTCTCCCTTGCCCCAAGTGATCACCCGGTCGTATCGGCTGATGACCCCAATATCGTCATAGTGCGTTACAACGAGGAAGAATACCTCGAGCGACTTCTTCAGAGGCTTTATTTCAAGCTGATACAGGGACCCGTTCTTCTCACGGTCGCTTACCAGGGAAATTCACCGGATGTTCCCGAGGAGTATCGCAACTGGGACAATTTCAGGTACGCGAGTAACGACAACACGATGGTATGGAACGATGTCAGGCTTGTTTATGTCGACTGGGACCTTATACAGACAGTCGTACTGAATTACGAGGATGGCAAAATTGCCTGTTACGACTCGGGTGTTAAGTATTACATCGACCACACCGCCGCGGTTGCATCAGCCGGTGCGGTGCTGGCCCATCCGGACCTTGCGAATATGGATCCGGAGATCGCTTTGAATTATGTCCTCGTAACATTCGAGGATGAACAAGAATAAATTAGCGGGAATCAATTTCCCGCAGGTTAAAACATGCAAAGGAACTGATAGACCGTGGCTTCATCATTGAAACCGGAAGAAGTTGCATCAGTAATCCAGGCCCAGCTGCAGAGTTTCACCCAGCCGCTGAAACTCGAGTCCGAGGGCACGATCCTGCAGATAGGAGACGGAATCGCCCGCATCTACGGACTGCAGGAGGCGATGATGGGGGAGCTCCTCGAGTTCCCGCCTACCGAGCAGGGCGACGAGGTTTTCGGGATGGTTCTTAATCTCGAAGAGGACAACGTCGCCGCTGCACTCCTTTCGCACAGCGGGCACATCAGGGAGGGTGACTCTGTAAAGCGGACCGGCAGGATCGCCGAGGTCCCCGTCGGGAAAGCTGTCACCGGACGTGTTGTAAACGCGGTCGGCCAGCCGCTAGACGGAAAAGGGGCCATCGCATACGAGGAAACCCTTCCGATCGAGCGAATCGCTCCCGGCGTGGTAAAAAGGCAGCCCGTGTCCGAACCGCTACATACCGGGCTGAAGGCAATTGACAGCATGATTCCTATCGGACGGGGTCAGAGGGAACTTGTTATTGGCGACCGCCAGACAGGCAAGACCGCCCTCCTGGTTGACACGATAATCAACCAGAAGGATGCCACCCCGCCCGTACAGTGCATTTACGTCGCGATCGGCCAGAAGCAGTCAACCGTCGCACAGGTGATCAATACCCTCGAAGCACACGGGGCTTTGGAATACACAACCGTAGTCTCAGCAACAGCCAGTGACCCGGCGCCGATGCAATTCATCGCTCCTTATGCCGGCTGCGCGATCGGTGAATATTTCGCAATGAACGGCCAGCATGCGGCTATCTTTTACGATGACTTATCCAAGCACGCCGTGGCCTATCGCGAACTCTCGCTTCTCATCAGGAGACCTCCCGGACGTGAGGCATATCCGGGAGACGTGTTTTACCTCCATTCAAGGCTTCTGGAGAGGGCACTTAAATACAACGATGAACTTGGCGGCGGAAGCCTTACAGCAATGCCGGTAATCGAAACCCAGGCGGGTGACGTCAGCGCGTACATCCCGACAAACGTGATCAGTATCACGGATGGCCAGATATACCTCGAGGGTGACCTGTTCTATGCCGGTATCCGTCCCGCCATCAACGTGGGACTCTCGGTAAGCCGCGTGGGTGGCAAGGCGCAGACAAAAATGATGCGGAGTGTCGCCGGACGTCTCAGGATCGACCTAGCCCAGTACCGCGAGCTTGCAAGTTTTGCGCAGTTCGGATCGGACCTCGACAAGGCGACTCTCGCGAGGCTTACGAGGGGCGAGAGACTTACCGAAGTTCTCAAGCAGGCACAGTACGTTCCGATGCCGATCGAGGAACAGGTTGCGATAATTTTTGCAGCAGTCAACGGGTTCCTCGATGATTTCGATACAAACCGTGTAGCACCGTTACAGGAGGCATTTTTACCCTGGTTAAAGGCCGAGTACCCGCAAGCGCTCGAAACCCTCAAACGCACGAAAATCATGGATGAAGATACTGAAAACCTGCTGAAAAAAGCACTTGGCGAGTTTAAAGACAAGTTTATATCGGACTCATCCATAACCGATGAAGATGAGGTTGAGGAACAGACATAATACGTCAGTACAGCTAATTCATGAGGAAATGGGTGGAATTGCAGACAGTGGAGGCTGAAAAATGAAATACAGGCTGATAACGATTGCGGCTATCCTGCTCGCATTACTTCCCGGAACGACTGCATCCGGACAGGTCGCGGGCGGGCAGACCACGTGGACATTCTCCGGACACGTTGCGGAGGGTGGCACGTGGGAAATGCGTATAACAGCATCCCAGCGGTCATTTCAGCCTGGGGACGGCCTTAACCTTGCCGTGGAATACACGATCAACTCCATCGGGCTCGCGCATAACATAGACCGGGTAAACGGTGTTTTCACACTTGTAACCGGGCTCAGGACGTTCGATGGTGACGGCAATATGCTCGGGACAACTCATTCAATGGGAAGTACTGTACTCACAGGAGTCGGGCTTCCGATCGAGGGTGAATCACACGGCCTTCCGACAACCCGGTTCGGATCGAAGTTTTCAAGCGCAATCGACTCTTATATGCTGACTGGACCATCGGACCTCTACGTCGATTCAAACGCTGGAATAATTCGCGGAACTGCGGTACATGGAATCCTTATCGATCCGGACATCCCGCCGGGATGGTATCAGCTCAGGGTGGACCTCGGCCTTGAGATCACGCCCGGTGATGTTGTTACGCTGTGGGGAGTCAGTCCGGAACTGGACTCCACAACCGAGGACGAACAGACATATGCGGTTGCCGGACCTGTCGCGATCGGAACTTCGAGCCAGCCCCAGATGATCTGGACCCTCTTCTCCTCCAGTATCCCCGGTGGTGGTGTAGTCGCTCTTGAGGACAAGGGATACGCCGCATTCACCCGCGGTCTGGGTTATTGTGAGAATCCGATCCTCCCGATGCTCGATTCACGCGGTGCGCAGGTAAGGTACCTGCTGGAGCCGGACTTCCCCCTTGTCTGGAATCCGTTCATGCGGACTACCGGTAACACCCTCGACCTGGATTATTCGTCCGGATGGATGGAGATCAGGATACAGGACCCCGATGGCACGATTGTCGATCTTGGCGGTGCACCGTTCGCCGCAGCACGTGGTATGGGCGCAACGACGCTTCAGAATAAATTCGAATACAGTTTCTCCCAGTACGGACGGCATCGGATAGAGCTCAGCGGGTGGATAAAAGATATACAGAACCAGACGTATGTCGGTGGTGGAGTTTACGAGGTCCATGTGGCGCGTCCCATACAGATCGAACCCAACATACTCTCGGGAACACCGTTCAGCAAACACGACATGGTCGATCCCGGATTCCAGCTTTATCCCCCAGTAGAGGCGGATGTGGAAATTACATGGGAGCTTGACAAGCAGTCGCGCAGCGATGCGGATGAGGAGCAGTTCACGGTAACTGCTAACAGGTGGGGTTATTACACTCCCCCGCTCCTGGCTGGCCGTGACAGGTTCGCACGCGCGACACAGATTCAGTTCGATGACGCGGGTGAGTACAAAATCACCTACAGGGCTACTTACAGGGAGCAGGATGGGACACTCTGGATGGGTGAAAAAGTACTTACCGGTGTTGTATACGATGAAAGAACAATCAACCTTTCAAGCAGACCACCCGCGAGCGGTTCGTTCGCGATTACTTCCGACGCACGCTACATCCCGGTACCCGCGGACACAGGCGATACCGTGCTTTTGCCCGAATCTACTACTTCCGGACTCCCGACCGTATATACATTCCCGATAGGGTTCTTCCTCGGCGACCAGATAGGATTCAGGACCGACGATTCCGCGCTTACGGAACTCGATATCGGGACTTCGTCCGCTTTTGTAACTCCCGGTCTGGCAACATCTTCCGGGCTTTTCCCGCATGCGTATCCATCCGATATTGACAGGAAAGGTTACATAGTCGCGAACGCGTCACGCTGCGATGGATTTTTACAGTCGAGAGTTTTCGAAGGATCGCCGTTTAACCACATGCCCTACGCATCATACCCATGGTTTCCCGGCGAGCTTAGTGTGGACTTAGCTGGTGATATATATCACATCTGGACCGGTATGGTTTATCACGATTTCGTGTCTAACCAGACAACATACGGAAGGTATTCAACCGGAATCGTGCTCAGTGACGATGTAAACAACCCATCGGTCCATCAGCCGGGATCGCGGCTTGTTTCGGATGGATGGGGAACCCATGACCTTCTGCTCCACAATCCCGCAGTTCGTCCCGGAAGCATCGTCGGGCATGGAACACCGTTCACACCCGGAGCTTATTTCCTTCCACTCCCCGAAAGCACTACCGTGGAATACATTCTCACCCCGCCTTCCGGAGACCAGCGCACAGCTTTGGTTACGGCCGACAATTCCGGATATGCATGCGACATGGGTGAACGCATCGCTCTCGACCAGGAAGGCGTATGGCGTGTAGATTCAAGGTTAATCCAGGGTGAAGCGGTCGGCGGACTGCTCGGTGTTCAGCCCGGTGAATCCTGGGAATTTTACGTTGTCGGACTTAACAACGACCTTCCAATTAAATTCCACCTGCCTGAACAGTCACCGCTTGACCTGAACTCGAATCGGGTCGTACTGAACGGGGATCTCACCGCCGGTGAAATCCATGAAGGCACGGTCAGGATATCCACCACGTTCAATGGTGCCGTTGTCGAGCAGACAGAGCGGGATTTTACCGAGGGTGCTTTCGTTTACTCGATAGACCTTGCCCAGGTACAAAATTCGTACAGGAATTTCGATCCTGCAAGCCGGCACGACAGGCTTGTAATCACATTCTATGCCGATGGCCTCTCTGAAGAGGGAAGTCACAGGCGTGCGGCAAAAATGGTCTTTATCCAGGGTGGAATTCTGTACACCATGGAGAAGGATTATTCGGATATAGAAGGCAGAACCCGAGAAGAGCGGTTAAACGAAATACTCCGGCAGGCAGAAGTTGAGGCGGCACGCGAGATACGCGGTCGAGAGCCTGTCTGGGAACAGGGCGGAGAGTGACGGACTGAATTATGGCAAGTCTTCGTGACCTGAGACGACGAATCAAATCGGTGGATGGCATCCGCCAGATCACGCGTGCGATGGAGATGGTCTCCGCGACGAAGCTTCGACGCGCCCAGCAGCGGATTGAATCGGCAAGACCGTACACCGAGAAGATGGACGAGATCCTTTCGCGTCTGTCGAAAGCCATTCTCGCTGGATCCGTATGTCATCCTCTCATGGAACCACGGGACGAAGTTGAGAAGGTCACGATACTTGCGGTTGCATCCAGTAAGGGGCTCTGCGGAAGCTTCAACGCGAATATCATCCGCCGGGTGGAGCAGTACGCGTCAGAACTGATTGACAACGAAAAAATTGATTTTAATAACATAACTGTTTTTGCCATAGGCAAGAAAGCATTCGACTACTTTTTCCGTCGCGGCTGGAACATTCACAAGAAGTGCATCGATTACATCCATATCGACGAAAACCTCCCGGTAAGCATGCTGCAGGACCTGACGGACACGCTTGCCAATGATTTCCTGAATGGCGAGACCGACCGGGTCAACATGATTTACACCGAGTTTAAAAGCGCTATTGTTCACAGGATCATCCAAAGGCAGTTTCTGCCGATAGTCGGCCTGTCATCCGATCCTGAAGATACCGGTACAGGTGCTGAATACATTTTCGAACCGACACCGGAAACACTTTTCAGGATTTTAATTCCCAAGTATGCAAGGATTGATATTTTCAGGATGCTCGCCGACAGCCTTGCTAGCGAACATGGCGGGCGAATGACCGCCATGCGTAACGCAACCGATAATGCCGTCGAGATGATCAGGGCGCTGACCCTTCAGAGAAACAAGGCGAGGCAGGCCGCAATCACCAAGGAGCTTGCTGAAATCGTTGGCGGGGCTGAAGCCCTTGTCGGCTAGTGATAAGCAAAGAAAACATGATCCATGAAATATATTCTGCAACGGAATTTCTTACTATCAAGGAGCAATTAACGTGGCGACAGGAGTAATAACCCAGGTTATAGGCCCGACAGTGGATGTCGAGTTCCCTCCGGAATCACTTCCGGAGATTCTCAACGCTCTCAGGATTCGTGATGAAGCCAGGGACATTAACGTGATCGTCGAGGTTGCCCAACACCTTGGAAACTCTACTACTCGATGCATATCGATGGGTTCGACGGACGGTCTGCGCAGGGGGATGCCTGTCGAGGACCTTGACCACCCAATCAGTATACCGGTTGGAGAGGACTGCCTCGGCAGGATCTTCAACGTTATCGGCAACCCGGTCGACTGGCCGGATATCCCGCCGGACACGAATGAAACGTACCCGATTCACCGTGAACCGCCATCGCTCGAGGACCAGGAAACCAAGACTGAGATTTTCGAAACCGGTCTCAAGGTTGTAGATCTTCTCGCCCCTATCCCAAAAGGTGGAAAGGTCGGCCTGTTCGGTGGTGCAGGTGTTGGAAAAACTGTGCTTATTATGGAGCTCATTAACAACATCGCGAAGGTACATGGTGGGCAGTCGGTATTCTCCGGGGTTGGTGAGAGAACACGAGAGGGTAATGACCTGTGGCTGGACTTCCAGGAAGCGTTAATCTCACCGAGCTGGACAAATGAACAGCGAGAGAAACTGAAAAAGACAAATAAGCGAAACAAACAACCTGTATTCGTGCTTGTTCACACAGACGAGGATGGCAAACAGGACAGGATTACAATCGAAGAAGGGGAATCCGAAATAGGCAAGTACAAGCTCTTCTTTGATTATGACATACACAAACGTGAATTTTCACTCCTCCTCGATGGTGCCCCGGTCAATTTCGACATGGAGATCGATATTGACGGAAAGATCTACGTTATCACCGAGTTTGAAAGGGTCCTTGATAAAACAGTCCTTGTATACGGTCAGATGAACGAACCCCCGGGAGCACGACTACGTGTCGGGCTTGCAGGACTTACTCATGCGGAGTATTTCCGTGACCAGGGACGAGATATACTTCTTTTCATCGATAACATTTTCCGCTTCGTCCAGGCGGGAAGCGAGGTATCCGCGCTTCTAGGAAGGATGCCATCGGCGGTTGGATACCAGCCGACTCTCGCAACCGAGATGGGCGCATTGCAGGAACGGATCACATCAACGAAGACCGGGTCGATTACATCGATGCAGGCGATTTATGTTCCCGCGGACGATCTTACCGACCCCGCGGTCGCGACCACGTTCGCGCATCTCGATGCCACTGTCGTACTTTCGAGAAGGATCGTCGAGCTTGGAATCTACCCTGCTGTCGACCCGCTTGACTCGACAAGCCGTATTCTGGATCCGCACGTCGTCGGAAAAGAGCATTACGAGGTTGCCAGGGAGGTACAGGAGATTCTCCAGAGATATAAAGACCTGCAGGACATCATTGCGATCCTCGGAATGGACGAGTTGTCGGATGACGACAAGGTTACAGTCCAGCGTGCGAGAAGAATCACTCAATTCTTTTCGCAACCTTTCTTCGTGGCGGAATCATTCCTGATGACCCCGGGTCGCTATGTACCATTAAGCGATACGATCAGGGGTTTCAGAGAAATAATCGAAGGTAAACATGACGAGCTTGCCGAAGATTCATTTGCGTACGTTGGCGGAATCGATGAAGCAATAGAGAAGGATAACAAGAGAAAAGCTTCAACTGCTTGAGGTGATTTCGGATCATGGCCAAGACGTTCAGACTGACAATAGCCACACCTGCCGGATGGGCAGCGGATGACGAGGCTGAGAGCCTGACCGTTCCCGGTGTCGAAGGATACCTCGGAATACTTGCTGATCATGCTCCTCTGATGACCGCTTTAGGCGTTGGGCTACTGCAGTACCGCGATTCGGCTGGTTATGAGCATGTGTTTGCAGTCACAGATGGATTCCTTGAGGTGGCTAATAACAAGGTGACGATAATTGCGGATGCTGCAGAGGCTAATGACTGCATTGATATCGACCGGGCTAATGATGCACTCAAACGGGCTCAGGCACGACTTGATATGGCTGCAACCGACCCATCCGTAGACCTGGAAAGAGCCCGTGCTTCATATCGCAGGGCGCTGAACCGTATCAAGGCCGCGAAAACATGCGACATTTTCCCTCCACCTCCATCTGACAAGAAAAACTAACTCACATTAAACATCCTGAAGAGGATCT
>Ga0272441_10003448_pt1 | contig 30043 bp, 32 predicted proteins | sample SSMProp6N_FD_193582 | JGI IMG/M metagenome (GOLD analysis project Ga0272441, IMG submission 193582) | Marine sediment archaeal communities from Little Sippewissett salt marsh, Falmouth, MA, United States - SSM-Prop-6N | ecosystem: Environmental > Aquatic > Marine > Wetlands > Sediment ... | reverse complement strand
TCGACAATGGAACGAACGGATTGTCCCCTGTCCGAAATCGTCCTCGGCATGAAGTGCGGCAGCTCCGACACCACCTCCGGTCTCGCACCCAACCCGGCCCTCGGTGTGGCGTCGGACATGATTGTCGCCGCTGGCGGTACCTCGATACTCGGCGAGGTGACGGAATTTATCGGGGCCGAGCATATCCTGGCAACTCATGCCCGGACAGAAGAAATCGGCGACAAGATCATCGCTTTTGTCCGCCGTATGGAGGACCGGGCGAAATCAGTCGGTGCAGACATCCGCGGCGGCCAACCGACGGGCGGCAACATTAAGGGGGGCCTGACGACGATCGAGGAAAAATCGCTGGGCGCGATTGCCAAGGGAGGATCCGCCCCTGTGGAGGCGGTCTATGAATACGGTGAGCGACCGACCGTGAAAGGTCTCGTGGTCATGGATTCCCCGGGCAGAGAACCGGAGATCCTCACCGGTCTCGCCGCCGCGGGATGTACCGTCATCGCCTTTACGACGGGACGGGGGGCACCGCAGGGATTTCCCTTCGTGCCGGTCATCAAGATAACGGGGAACAACGTTACCTGGGAGAAGCTACGCGACCACATGGACCTTTCGGTAACACGCGTTATGGAAGGAACGGAGCGTATCGACGATGCGGGCAAGCGGATTTTTGATGAAATACAGGCCGTGGCTTCGGGGAAACTGACAAAGGCGGAAATATCAGGCTACACGAAGGCCATGGATATCTATATGGTGGGACCCGTTATTTAACCCCTTCCCGTTCTCCTGAATCAGGGACACGGAGCGGAGGACGGCGGCTTATTATTATGATAACGATGCGCCGGCCGAGAGAGACTCTCTTCGTCTCCGCGACGCACGGTTTCTCATACAACGGCGACAACGGGTCCATGGTTATATGGTGGTATGCATTCTAAACTAATTGAAATTAGCGGTTCTGTTCTTTTTTCTTCTTCGGACGTTTTTTCCCGAAGGTACCCCGCGCCAATTTGCCCCTTCTCGACCGCTGGTCCCCTTTGCCCATACGTCAGATCCTTTCTCATCTCGCAATCGCATTGCACGTACTGCGTTTAAGAGCGGAACACCGCTTCTTGTACCCGAGTAGAGAAAAATACTATGTGACCAGTAAAAAATCAACTTTACTTTTTCAATGTCCCGTAAAGACATTAAAATGACCTGTCCATGTTTTCATTTGACACTTGCTTGTCTGAAAACCAAGTGATATAGGGCACACTTTACCGCCGATACGTCGATAAGAGTATATCATGCTGGGAACCGTTGTAAATACAGGTGCAATCGTTGCGGGAAGTGTTGCCGGCATTGTCGTGGGAGAACGCCTGCCGGACCGCATAAAGTCTATCATGATGCAGGCCCTCGGTCTGGCCGTGCTCGTCATCGGCATGCAGATGGCGCTGACCACCGATGATATGATTGCCACTATCATGTGCCTTCTTGCGGGAGGAATTATCGGTGAGACCATCGACATTGAGCGCCGCATCGCCGATATCGGTGAACATCTCAAAGGCCGATTTCGCTCAAACTCGTCGACATTCGTCGACGGATTTCTCACGGCGTCGGTACTGTATCTCACCGGAGCAATGACCATCGTAGGATCCATTCAGGACGGCACGGTCGGCGATGCCGGTGTTTTATATATCAAGTCGCTGCTCGATGGTGTCGCGTCTCTGACCCTGGCATCGTCCCTCGGAACCGGCGTCCTTTTCTCTGCCATCTCCGTATTCGTCGTCCAGGGCGCTATAACGCTCCTCGCGTCGAAACTGCTCTTCTTGCAGGCGCCCGCGGTACTCTCCGCTGTTACCGCCACGGGAGGCATCCTCATCCTCGGCATCGGCATCAATCTCCTCGATATCATGAAGATTCGTATCGGCAATCTTGTTCCCGCCGTTTTTCTTGCCATTATATGGGCATCGATATATCCAGGATAAGCTCTCAATGATACACACCGTAGAGGACAACCTTTTTCTCATCGACCTCGACCAGGCACGTGAAGGATTTCGAGACTTCATATCCAGTTGGCTTCTCATCACGCCGACCCATACCATCCTTGTCGACCCGGGACCGCGATCTACCATCCCCGTATTGAAAGAGGCCCTTGACCGCCTCGCCATCGGCCGAATCGATCATATTCTCTTAACACACATACACATCGATCATGCGGGTGGTGTCGGTCTTCTGCTCGACGATTTTCCCGGGGCAATGGTCACCTGCCACTCACGGGGCGTGAAACACATGATTCATCCGGAGAAACTGTGGAAAGCCTCACAGAAAGTGCTTGGAGACCTCGCTGACCTGTATGGAGAAATCGCACCGGTTCCGGAACATCACATCGGTTTTTCCAACGACATCCCCCTCGGTTCCCAGACGATCTGCGTCGTTGAAACGCCGGGTCATGCACCGCACCACCTCTCTTTTCTTCTGGATGACATTCTCTTTGCCGGCGAGGTCGCCGGCGTGACCTGCCCCGTACCGGACGGGCTCTACCTGCGCCCCACCACACCGCCCGTATTCAACCCGACGGTGTACAAGAATTCACTGGAACGTGTGGCATCGCTGAATGCAGGGGTCATCTGCTTTGCTCACTACGGTATGCGCCATGACGTCGATCACGTTATCGACGCGGCGTTAGCTCAAATCGATACGTGGCATGATATCGTCAGACGTCACTATCGAATGGCGGGTTCTTTCTTTGAAGAAAGGGTTTTCGATGATATAGTCAACAACGATCCCCTCATGGCACATTTCACGGATCTCCCCGGTGACATCCGGTACAGGGAAAGGGAATTCTCACTCAACAGCATTCGAGGGATACGACAGTATCTTGATGAGAAAGACACCTAAATGACACTCATCCATCTTTTCTGTGACGAAAACGCACTGCAGCATGTCTTCTCGGGTATCCCGTCGATTATTCTTCTGCTTATTCTTGTCCTCTCCATCATCGTTCTCTCCAAGGGCGCCGACTGGATGATCGACGGCGTGGTCGCCTTCGCGCGGAGAACGGGCCTTCCGAAAGTCTTCATCGGTGCCACCATTGTCTCCCTCGGGACCACCACACCTGAAGCCTTCGTGTCTGTCATGGCCGCCTGGATGGGCAACTCGGGACTCGCCCTGGGAAACGGCGTCGGTTCCATCATCGCCGACACGGGTCTGATTTTCGGTTTAAGCTGCATGATTGCACCCATTCCCATAAATCGTTTCATATTGAACCGCACGGGATGGATACAGGTCGGCTCGGCAACGCTCCTCGTCGCCGTCGCGCTCTTCGCCGCCTCCATCGTACCGGCATACCCCGTCTTGTCGCGGCAGGTGGGCGTTTTTTTTCTCTTACTTCTTGCCGGCTATCTCTATCTGACGTACCGATGGACCAAAGGCGGATGCGCTGCAGACGTCTATGGAGACGAAGCGTCTGCGGAAGACGATATCAGCACGCTGAGGTCCTTTGTTATGATTATCGGCGGCGTCGTCCTGGTCATCATCGGAGCGCGCGCGCTGATTCCCTCTGCGGCGGAGATCGCTCACCGCATCGGCGTTCCCAACGACATCATCGCGGCGACGATGGTCGCCTTTGGAACATCAACACCGGAACTGATCACGGCCATTTCGGCCATACGGAAAGGTCATCCGGAAATCACCGTGGGTAATATCGTTGGTGCCGACGTCCTGAACTGCCTCTTCGTCATCGGGGCTGCTGCCACGGCACGGCCTCTCCATATAACGACTAATTTCTTTGTTTTTCATTTTCCCGCCATGCTGCTCATCCTCTATTCGTTTCGCTGTTTCATTTCATTCAATCGGCAAGACGTCTTCTACAAGTGGCAGGGGACGTGGCTCTTCGCCCTCTATGTCGTCTATATCGTCCTTCAATACACCCTCGGCATCGGCAGCGTAACTTCATAAAAACGGATAAGGCGGGAAATCGAAAATGGTGCGGACGACACCGTGAATTTCTGGAGATATAGCGAGCAATTACTGCTTGACTCTCGCAGTTAATTGATTATCATAGAGGCTAGCATGAAGCGCCCCGTTGGACCGCGGGGCGCTTTCCGTACTGGAGGGCGTCACATGGACAAGATACCGATTACGAAAGCGGGATACGAACGTCTGAAAAAGGATCTTGATCACCTCAAGAGGGTGAAATCACCTGAAAATATACGCGAGATCGAGGAAGCGCGCTCCCACGGGGACCTCTCGGAAAACGCCGAATACCAGGCGGCCAAGGAACGGCAATCCTTCATCCAGGGAAAAATACAAGAGCTGGAAAACAATCTTGCCACCTGCATGGTGATTGATCCCAAGGATTTGAGTGACGATCATGTCGCCTTCGGGTCGATCGTCACCGTCGAAGACCTGGAAACATCGGACGTTGTTCAATACCAGCTTGTCGGTCCTCTCGAGTCAGACCTCAGGGAAAACAAGATTTCCATCGTGTCCCCCATCGGCAAAGCGCTCATACGGAAGGAAGTGGGCGATGAGGTCAGAGTCCAAACGCCCGGCGGTATCAGAACCCTTGAAATCATTGATATCACACTGTAGGAACGATTCGCCCGACGTGTGCCGTCTCATAGCTGAACGAATCATGATGATTGTCACCGGCATCCGGTGCGTCTTTCTTTTTCCAGCACTACTGATGTTTCGATCTGTCGCGCCGGGATGTTCCAGTACGTGGCAAGATACTGATTCTTGACTCGATCGGAAACGAGCCGGTAGCCGTTTTTTTCGTAAAAGCGAATCGCCCAGAGGGCATCCCGCCACGTGCCCACGAGCAGCTTTTTCTCCGTCAATCCCTCGAGACGGGAAAGCACCGCACTGCCGATGCCGCACCTCTGAACCGCCGGACGCACATAGGCATGTCTGATGAGAGCGACGTCGCCCCTGTCCTGAACCCCCATTACGCAGAGGAGTTGTTCTTCCGCCCATCCGTAAAACACAACACCATCGCTTATTTCACCGTCCAAGTCATCACGCGTCATATAGGGTTCATGCCACCGGTCCGGCGGGATAACGTCGCGATACGCCTGGGCGGCCTCATTGATGATGGAGAAAATCTCTTCCCTGTCTGATGCCACGCATTGTCTGATCATGATCGCAACATCCTTTCATCGGACCTGCGGGCCGGTACGGGAAAACAAGGATACCGATGCACATCCGCACCAGTCGCGGACAGTCGTTAAAAGACATTTCAGTCCTGCATAAAATCTGATATCATAAAACAGAATTACAAGAAAGGAGCCACTCATGGACATCCTTTTCAATACCCCAACAATACCCTGGCAGGATCATCCCTCGCTGAAAAACATTTCCATCAAGAAAATCATCACGACGGAGGCATTCGGCAAGGACAGCCCCTCAATCATCATGGTGAAGATCCCCGCCGGCGCGGAAGTAACGGAACACATCCACGACGGAAGCGAAGACATGCTCTTTATCCTTTCCGGCCGCGGCACCATGGAAATCGAAGGACAGGGCAGGTTCTCTCTCCGGAAGGATGTCGTCGTCCGCGTCCCGCGGAATACGCGCCACCGCATCTTCGACGTGTCGGAGGAAATCATCGTATACGATGTCTTCAACCCGGGGATCATGTAGACGTGCTGTGTTGAGGCATACGACCAGCGATAAGACGCGAAAAAGACAGGGATACGCCTCCTGCCTCATCGGTCGATCATTACAGAATTATAAATCATTTATGCGTATGCAACCGTTTCCTGCGGCCAGCCGCTGCAACACCCATAACACCGAGTCCCAGGAGAAGCATCGTGGACGGCTCCGGCACGGGAGGTCCCGACTGCATGGTGAGAGTGGGTGAAAGATATTCCGGCGTGTTCGTCAATGTCTGGTTGTTGGTCACATCAGAACCGAAATTGAGCCGCGTGTAGAACGTTCCGCCCGGATTGAGATAAGACGTCACATCATAGTTGTTCGTAAATTGACTCCACGTCTGAATAACACCGCTTCCCTCTTGCACCCAGCTACTCGCGGACGCGTCCCAGAAGGATATCTTGATACTTTCAACGAAATTCGACGGTGTGTTTCCCGGGGTCAGATCGAGATCACGAAAGCTGAAATTCAAAACACCGCTGCTGATGGACGTATCAAGGGGTGTGAATTTCAGATACATTGTGAGTGCCCCGGCGGTATTGTATCCATATCCTTGCCCGCTATCAGCACTCGCCCCTGCAGTATCGTAAGTCCCGCTCGTGCTTGCTTTCAAGGGGATATAGTATTCAATCTCATTGCCGATCAGGGTCCCGACGTCACTTCCTCCGACACCCGAGACCGGCGTCCCGTAAATCATCGTCGCCCATGCCCCGGAAGACAATGCACAGACGACAACACCGACAATGGTCAGAAAAATAGTAATTTTCTTTTTCATCACCATGCCCCTTTCATGCAGCGTTTCCTCTCTTCTACGCCGCCTCTGACAAAAACACCATAATCTACACCCAAATAGAATAATATTTTAACTTATATAATTATACAAAATCAACACAATTTATTGATGCTGTAACGGATAACAAATTTCACATCACTGCAGGAATAACCATTCGTTACCCATAGGAGCCTTCTGGACACCAATCATACGCAAAAAGGGAAGACATTCTCTACGAACGACTTCCCTTTCATACTACATGGTGCCGAAGCCGAGATTACGTTAGACTTTTTAAGTTGCTGAATTAATAAGGATATTTTCTTTGTGAGTGCAAATATTTTTCACCAAAACACACTCTATTTGCACTCATTTTCCGGATTTTTCATCATCATGCGACTTAAGCAATTATTAGCTGCAGGTGATTAATAAGTTACGGATACTTTCCGCAACCTATTCTTTGTTGTGAAAAAAATGTGAAAAAAATTATCGCTTCTACAAATCACTTTTTTATCTCAATTTCAGACACTTAAAATAAATAAAATTTTACAATCATTATTACATAGTTTTTTGTGCAATAGCACAAAAAATAACCTCTTTATCTCATACAAAAAACGATGAAAACTGATATTTGTATAAATATATTATGAGGATATGTAACATGATTTTGTATAACGTAGAGTATATAACAAAAGACAAGGTGGTCTATAACTGTAAAATTTTGTGTATTGACAGGAATTGTCTGCAAGATGAGATAAAGGATATTTCAAATATCGTGGGATGATTGAATGTATTGAGTGTTCATGAAATAAATAATAATGTTCATAGAATTTCAAAAACTATCAGGAAGAAAATCGTTCTTCAATCAACAGGTGTTAATTATGCCAAGAAGAAAATTGGAAGACCACGAAAATATATTTTGTAAAGGTGATATTATGATAGAAGAAAAATTGAGTAGAAAGGTAACCGTACTTTTCCCAAAAACAATAGACAATAAAATCAATGAAATATGCAGAAATACTGAAAGAACTAAATCAAACTTAATTAGATATATAGTTTCACAATGGGTTGAGAAAGCAACAAATAAAGGTATATGATGATATTGAGAAACTAATATAATCACGGTGATTCTTCCCATTTGGGTGTGCTTGCATTTAAACTACTGAAAAGTGAGGTGGTGCATGTATCAAGCTTCCAGCAATGAGAATGAAGTATACCGAGATTTGAAAAGTGATTTTAATAAAAAAACACACCAACAAGCTAAAACGGTAAATATTGTTTTAATCTCTAGCATCGTCATTGCTTTTTAGTTTTCCATTGTAATGTAGACAAAATTCCATAATTCTTCCCCGAGAGAACACCGGTGCCAGTTTTTCTATTCGGCGTTTGAATGTGCTTGCAAAGAATAATTTTCAAACAGCACCTGTTTAACATACTCATTTCGTTTTGGCTCAGTGAGCTTATTGTAAAATTCTAGACTGTCATCCACTAATCCCTGTAACAGTTTGTCAAATACTTCATTGAATACATGTCTCTTGTTCGTTTCTGTATTGTCCCCCAAATGAACTTTTCTTAACTCTTCATCTTTTGCCAATCGTGTTTGAATTTTCTCCAAATTCACCTTGTCGTCTTCTTTCAGGTCACCACCAAAATTCTCATTGAGAACTTGTATGATATGGGAAAGTAAATCTTTTGGTTCTTCGGTTGATGTTCCCCCCACATCGGTTGAAATAGATGTCAATTCGCCTTCACCATCCACCAAAGAAATTGATGTACTGAATTTCTTCTCAAGTCTGAAATATTCCAAATCCACATATTGAAAGATATCGCTCAACTTGTCTGTTGGTCTCTTGGAAAGTTTTCTATTTAAATACCTTAAGAAAATGTAGAGCTTCTCCAGTCTTATGTCTTTGAATGTTATGATTTGAGAAATGTATCCATATAACCTGATGAAACTCTGAATCTGGTGACGGAAATCCTCCCTTTCGTCTTCCTCCAGTTTTTTCCAATCTTCAACCACGTAATCTAAAATTGGTTGTAATGCTTCATCAGGAACTCTGTCATCATAGAATTTCTCCACAAATTCACTGACAGTGTCATCCTTGAACAAATCATATTTCTTTATCTCTTGCTCAATTGAATACAGTTTGTTGGGGTCGGTCTCTTCTACGAGTAAAGTCCCTTGATAATAGGGTTGGAATGACTCCTGAATGATTTGAGGTTTGTTTACGAAATCCATTACAAAGGTGTCTGTCTTCCCAGTCATTGACCTGTTCAAACGAGAGAGGGTCTGAACACATTGTAGTCCCTGTAACCGTTTATCCACGTACATTGTGTGAAGTAACGGTTCATCAAATCCCGTCTGAAATTTGTTATTAACTATGAGTATTCTGTATTTGGGATCTTTGAAGTTTTCTTCTGTCAATCTCTCCGGAAAGCCATTCATGGAAGACTCAGTGTATTCCTTTTGACTATCCTTGTCATACACAGTTCCGCTGAAACCTACAAGGCAACCATAGGGAAGTCCCAGTTCTTTCATCTGCCTGTCAAACTCAAGCTTGAATTTCACACAGTGAAGCCTAGAACGGGTCACCAGCATTCCGCGACTCTTACCTTGTATCTTCTTGGAGGAATGGTTGGCAAAATGTTCTAAAATCACTTTGGTTTTCTCGGATATCGTGTGAGGATGAATGTCCACATACTTCACTAGCATCTTTTTTACTCTACTTTGTGGCAATTCCTTGTCTTCCTCAATCTTTTTATTCAACCGGAAATATCGTTCATAGGTGGTGAAGTTTTCCAGGACATCACGTGTAAACCCTTCTGCAAGGCTCTGTTTCATAGAGTACACGTCAAATGGAATAAACTGTCCATCTTCATTCTTCCGACCAAAGATTTCTAATGTTTTGTTTTTCGGAGTTCCACTGAAACCAAAGAAGGAAATATGAGGTTGTTTCCCTCTTGATATGATTTCATCCAGAATCAGTTTGTCTATCTCAGTCAGGTCTTCCCACTCCTCACCCTCTTGAAATTCATCCAGCACAGATTTTGAAAGAGATTTTTTCAAATGTTTAGAGGTCTCTCCACTTTGAGAGGAATGCACCTCGTCAATGATAACCCCGAATTTTTTACCTTTCAGCTTTGAGATTTCTTCCGATATGAAGGGGAACTTCTGTATGGTTGTGATGATAATGGGTTTGCCTGATTCAAGATACCCTTTCAATTGTTGGGAATTGACATCAACAGGATTGACTACCCCTTTTGTTTGTTCTAACTGTTTGATGGTGTTTTTTATTTGTTTATCTAATACTCTCCTGTCCGTAACCACTATGACAGAATCAAACATGCCTTTTGTGTCAGTAGGATTTCTGTAAAGAGAAGACAACAGATACGACAACCAGCCGATTGAAAGAGATTTACCACTTCCTGTTGTATGCTGAATCAGATAATTATTGCCGACTCCCTCTGCAAGCACTGTCTTTTTCAATCTCCGGATGACATTGAGTTGATGAAATCTTGGAAAGATTAATAGCTCTTTTTTCTTGTCAACTACCTTCCCCATTTTGGGGTCATACACTTTTTCCTTTTCTTCACGAACATGAACAAAGTTCTCTATCAAATCCAATACACTGTTTGGTTGTAGGATGTCTTCCCAGAGATAATGTGTTTTATGTCCTGTAGGATTGACGGGATTTTCAATGTCTTTATTGTAAGGAAGAAACCGTGTTTTATCCCCCATCAATCGTGTGGTCATTGACACCTTTTCATTACCAACAGAGAAGTAAACCAGGTTCCTTTTGAATTTGAACAAGGGTTCTTTGGGGTCTCTGTCATGTTGCCACTGCTTTTCTCCGTCAATATGGTTCTGTCCTGTCAGGGAGTTTTTCAGTTCCATCATGACAATAGGGATACCATTTATAAAAATTCCCATATCAATAGAGTTTTCATTTTTGAGAGAGTACTTGAGTTGCCGGGTGATTGAGAAATGGTTCTGTTTGTATAAATCTCTATGGTCAGGGTTCAATCCACTCTTGGGTTGGAAATAAACCATCTGGAAGTCACAACCCCTGTCCTTGACCCCTTTTCGCAGGACATCTATGACACCTCTGTTTGCTATTTCAGATGACACACGTTTTATGAGTTTGTCTTGTGTTTCCGTACCGTATTGGAGTTCAAGTTTCTGGAGTGTTTTGGGCTGTGTGGCTTGAATAAATTTTATTAGGGTGTCAGGTATCAGACAAAATGTTTTATCGTATCTGGAGGGGTCTGAGGGCGTATAACCGCTATTAACTAAGCATTCTTCAATGTGTTCTTCAAAGTCCTGCTCAAGATAGTTTTTGGGTGTCATTTGTCCACTCTCTCACATCAATTTTACCTGTTACGACTTCTGAGATAAGGGATTGACGATATTCTTTTAAAAGTTCAATTCGTTGGGTTTCTTTTTCAACGGTGGAGTCAATCTTTTTGGTTTGTTCATCAAGATAGCTTACGATTTGTTGTTGTTCGGGGAGGGGGGGGAGTGCAGTTTGAATTTCTCTCAAATTTTTTGAATATATGTGGACGACAATTTCACCCCTACCCATTATTGATTTCTGAAAATTCACATAGCTGCTGTTCAGAATATATGAAATAAACAATGGGTTCAGATTCTTTTGTAGTTCAAGAATAATAATATCACCACCCACATAAACGTCATCTTCACCGTAATAAACAACGGTTTTTCCAATCTCATCTATTGTTTCACCTGAACCTGTAAATAGGATATTTCCCTTCTTTATTTTCTCACTCTTTCTACTTGATTCTTCATCAATAAACGATAGTGGATTAAAAATAATCCTATTATATTTCGTATATATTTCACCGTACCTAATGCAGGGGATTCCTGTTAATTTTATTTCATCTCTACTAATTCCACGACCTTTTGAAAATGTTCCATAAGTGGACAACCTTCTAATTTCCCATTCACTGGGAATCTCCCCAATCCATTCCACACCACTGTCTTTCATCTCCACATCTGGGTTCAATCCTTTGGTCACACAATGATTAATGAGGGATGTTCGTTGTTCTTTCAGTAATTCAATTTTCTTCTCGGTTTTCTCTATCAGGTCATCAATCTGTTGGGTTTTGTGGTCAAGGAAGGAGACGATTTGTTGTTGTTCAAAAAAGGGAGGAATTAGGTGTGGAATCCTATCCAAATCTGATTGAGTTAGTTTATCACGAGTAGAACCTGTTATGTATTCACCATAATCAACACAATTAAATGAATGACAAAGATATTTTGGTAATACATTGGACTTTAATTTTAGGATATGGATATGATTATTTACCCATACTTTTCCATCTACGAAGAAAGATACATTATTGCATTTATCAAAGAATGGAGCCCCATCTTCACCAACTAATAGCAATTCTTCATCAAAAATGTAATCGTTCACATAGTCAATGATACCGTTACTTCCCCAGTATGGGATACTTCCTTCCATTTCACCCCGTTGTTCGGCATTAAGAGGAACTCTTTTACTATCTAAATTTTCTGTAATCAGGTTTGTCTTAACCTTGTCCCAACCGCTCGGAATCTCCCCAATCCATTCCACACCACTATCTTTATATGAAGGATAAGATTTCATTCTGACAGTATCTCCTTCATCTTTCCTTCAATCTCTTCATCCAACTCCAATAAATCCTGTGTAATTTCTTCTAATGAACGGAGTGGTTTGTATTTGTAAAAATATTTGGTGAAGTTGATTTCATATCCAATCTTGTCTTTGGTTCTTTCCATCCACGAGTCCAGCAAATGGGGTTTCACCTCTCGTTCAAAGTATTCATCAATGTCATCCAGCAGGGGAATCCTTTCATAGTCTCGTTTTGTCGTATCCGGTTTCGGCTTTCCGTCTTTATCCCTGACAATGCTATCACTCTTCATTAGTGGTTGTTCTATTGTGACTTTCGTGTAACCAAAATATTCATTTGCATAAATCTTGCTGTATTCATTGTCTTCATATTTCAGATAGTGTTCCAATATAATGTTCCGGTCATCCTCTGTTATTTCTTTTCTTTTGCTACCCAAAGATTTCTTCATTTGTCTAAAGAATGATGAGCCATTGATGAGTTGGACTTTCCCCTTCCGTGTATCAGATTTTTTATTGGTCACAATCCATAGATAAGTTGAGATACCTGTATTGAAGAACATCTGGTCTGGGAGAGAAATGATACCCTCCAGCCAGTCATTTTCTATAATCCATTTTCTGATTTCAGACTCCCCACTGCCACTGTCTCCTGTAAACAAGGGACTCCCATTGAACACTATTCCAATACGACTTCCCTTTGATTCCATTTTGGAAATCATGTGTTGAAGAAATAGAAGAGAACCATCAGAAGTCCGTGGTGTTCCAACTGAGAACCGCCCCAAAGGATTCTGTCCCTCATTTTCAATGAATTCTTTCTCAGATTTCCAGGAAACACCAAAAGGAGGATTGGTGAGCATATAATCAAACTTTTGACCTTGAAACCTATCTTCTGACAGGGATGAACCCAAACGAATGTTATCCGGTTCTTCCCCTGTAATCAACATGTCAGACTTGCAAATTGAATATGTATACGGATTGAGTTCTTGTCCCAGAAGACGGAGTTTCACCATGTCATTGATGTTTTGCTGAACATATTCCTTTCCAATGGTCAACATTCCACCCGTGCCACAACAGGGGTCAAAAATACTTCTTACTTTGCCCTCACCCTGTAAGCCATCTCTGTCTTCTGAGAAGACAAGAGAGACCAATAACCGTACGACATCTCTCGGTGTGTAATGCTCTCCGCTTGTCTCATTGGACATTTCAGAGAACTTCCGTAACAGTTCTTCAAAGATGTATCCCATGTCCCTGTTGGAAATTTTATTGGGGTGGAGGTCAAATTCAGTAAATTTGTCTATGAGAATGAAAAGGCGGTTGTTCTTGTTTAATCTTTCAACTGGTTTTTCCAATTGAAAGTTTTCAACAATTTCCCTCACATTTTCACTGAACCCGCCCAGATAATTCTGAAAATTGATATAAATGTTCTGTGGGTCTGATTTCAAGCGGTTCAAGTCATATTTGGAGTGATTGAAGAATGTCGTATTGACTCTGCTCACGATGATTGGTGTGGGGTCATCCACCTTGGCTTTGTATTCTTCATAGATTTCATGCACCTCATCTTTATGTGGTTCCAATATGCAATCCAATCTCCGAAGCACAGTAAACGGTAAAATGACATCCCCGTACTCATGTTGCTTGAACAATCCTCGTAAGACATCGTCACAGACATTCCAAATGAAAGAAGATAGGTGACTGTGGTTATTGGACATGTTTTTTCAACCCCACATATGATTTATTTGCATAAGTGACCTATATTGTTAGGTATATTCTGTCTTAAACTTGGTAATACTCTTTACGAAAGGAAGTATTACACATTCCCCCCGATTGGACTAATACCACTTTTACATATATACATCAACAAGTTATGCTATAGCGTGGATTATGAATTTTTTGTAAGAAATGCTAAGGTCTTTATAACGAGAAATACCCATAAATTTTGTTATATCAATTTATGGGTATTTTAATTAATTATTATGCATTATCTCTTCTACACTTTTTTAGTAATCCTTTATTTGAAGGATACACCAATTCAAAACGATTTGATGGTGTATTCTTTGGGAGAGTGATGTATCTCATCACTCCATCATTATTATAAATATCTTCAATGTGACAATCCTTTTTTGCTAATTTAAACCATTCACGTTCCCACTCCTCCCTATCCATATCCTTCAGTGTTTGTCCATATTTGTTTTTGCCCGACATCAACAAATGGATATGAAATCCCTCCATCCATGAAACAACTATCACACCAAGATAACAGATTTGAATATGATTATTTTTACACAGATTCCTTTTCCACAATTTCAATAAACGCTCACTGTTTTCAATAGTATTCCCAGGACTAGAAGTCTTTATTCTCATTGTAACAAACCATTCAAATTCATACTCTTGAAACCATGAAAAAATGTCTTTTCTTATTTGAATGTTTTTTTCATAACACTTTTGTTCATCTATGTATGAAGACATATATATTCACCTCCTTATATTTTTTTATAAAGAATTTGTTCTGTTCTGTGTAAATCCACACGTACTTAAAACATATAATATTAACAATATCAAAAACATAGACTATGTATTTTGACAATTAGATACAAGTATTACGTTTCATTGATAAAATAATTACCAATTCCATAATCCTGAAATATTTTATGGGCTTATAATCTGAAGGATTGGTTAACCCAAGATCAGGACAGCCTACCAGCCTTCGTGGATTCTATATCTATTTATAATTATACTCTGATAATATCAGATAGTAAAAAACCTCAATTATTGATTACATTTTTTATAAATAGAGATATAGGAGACAAAAAAATATGAAAAAAGTGAAAGAAAAATATTTAGATAAAGACCACATGGATGAACAAAAAAATTATTCAACACAAAACATTAGTGTAACAAGAGAAGTCAGAAAATTGGGCATGAAGTTACTCAAAGCACCTTCTGTTGAAAATAAGATTCATATTCTAGGTGGATTATGTATCTTGTGTTGTGCATCAAATACTGGTGATGAAGCATTGAAGTCGCTTGCTATCAAGGTATCAATGGGTGATAGAAACTAAAGAAACGACTGTCATTTATATCCACAAACTCTAACTTTTGGACAAAAGTTAGAGTTCACAGTCAATCAATTCCAATAATAAAATTAAGCAGATAGCGCATATCTCTTGTAATATGTAGGCTTTTGCTTGTTTTTCAATGCTAACTATAATATATTATATTTAAATAGTTAGCGTTGAAAGGAGATTTGATATGAGGAATAAAAACCCAAACCATCCCCCAAAAGGATCAAGGATTACTGTAGACCCAATTAGAAATGAGAAAGATATAAAGAAAATTAAGAATAGACTGAAGGATAATCCTAGAAACTATCTACTTTTCACAATGGGAATTAATAATGGATTAAGAATTTCTGACTTGCTCAAGGTGAAGGTCAGAGACGTTAAGGATTTATCGGTGGGGGAAACTATAAAAATTAAGGAAACAAAAACAGGAAAAGAAAATGTCCTGATGGTCAACAAAGCTATTCATCAAGCAATAAAGCAACATCTTGAAAAAATAAATCCCAATGAGAACGATTATCTTTTTCAATCAAGAAACGGCGATAACAAGCCCTTGACAAGAGAAACTGTAAATAAAATGATTAAAGACTGGTGTGATTTTATTAATACCGGAAATTATGGAACCCATACATTGAGAAAAACATTCGGATACATCCAGAGGAAAAAATATGGAGTCGGGTTTGAAATACTGTGCAAAAGATTCAGTCATTCATCACCTTCAATAACTATGAGATATCTCGGTATTGAAGATGATGAAGTGAACGGAATTCTTTTAAATGAAATATAGAAACTATCATAAGGATAGTGCATTGATCTTGTCTTGATTCTTACTCACTTCAAAAGTAACATACAATGTGAGTTTCCAATTCTTCGTATTTTCCTCAAATTGTTTTCTATGTGTGATAAAAAATTCAATATGACAACGATATAGACTTCACTGAAGAAACTAAGAATTTGCTTTGTTTTAAGACACGCAAAAACAACGCAAATTCGCCATATCGCACTTTGTAAAAAGTGACTTGTTTATACCTTCATTACCAGTATATCTTTCTTGCTATCTTTTCATGAATTTTTTTCCTACAAATTCCCCCCTAAGTTTACATTCCATATTTACTCTCATATAATAATTATAGAAGTAAAAACCATTGGAGATTAAGAATCTCATGAAAGAGGCGGCATAAAATGAAAGGATGGTGCAAGGTAAAAATAGCTGCAGTTTATGCGGGTGTTTCAGCGCGCACCATAGAAAAGTGGATAAATGACGGTCTTAAAATCAGCCGCCTACCAACAGGGACACGATTGATCAAATATCAGTGGATTGATGAATATCTTGAAAGTTTTGTTGATTCACATAATAAAGTAGATGAAATGGTAAATGAAATAATGGAAGCTATCTAAAAAGCCTTGACCGAGTCCACATAGTAGACATATAGTATCTGTCATGAAAGCGTGGACACCAGAAGAAATAAAGAAATTTAGGAAACATCTCAATTATTATCAGAAAGATTTTGCAGTGATGATAGGAGTAAGCAGGCAGTATGTTAATTATCTTGAACAGGGCATTAAGAAACCAGGAAAGACATTAAAGATTCTTTTGTCTTTACTGGAGAAACAGAATATTGAACAAAAGAAAGGTATGTGATTATTATGGGGTAAAAGTTAGAGAAAAAATAAAAGGTTCTGGTGAATGGTGGATATTTGTTAATCATTGTGGCAAGCGGAAATCAAAAAAGGTTGGAACAGATAAAAAAACTGCCTTTAAAACAGCAAAAATAATTGAAGCCAAGTTGGTTCTTGGAGATATGCAGATTGAAGGCAAGAACAACAAAGCAAACCCACTTTTTATGGAATATGCTTATATGTGGCTTAATGATTATATTAAAGGGATGCTACGACAATCAACCTTTGAGCGATATAAAGAAATATTAAAGCGGCATGTTTATCCTGCTCTTGGGAACAGAGCAATTAATGAGATATCAAGGGGAGAAATCCGCAATCTGTTATTGAAATCACATAACAAGGGGTTGTCTAAGAATACGATTTTACTAATTTATACCTGTATAAACGGACCGTTGTCATATGCGCTTGATGAAGAAATCATAGCGTCTAATCCTGCGACAGGCATCACAAAGCGTCTGAATCTCAAACGAAACAAAGAACCCGTCAAACCTATGACATGGGACGAAGCCAACCTTTTTTTAGAAACCTGTCAGAAGCACTTTCCTAAGCATTTTGTGTTTTTCCTCTGTGCATTACGCACGGGAATGCGGTTAGGGGAACTACTAGCCCTTCAATGGGGTGATGTTGATTGGAACAGCTTTTTTATTGAGGTAAAGCGGTCATACAAGAGAGGACTTACGGGATTGACCAAGACCGGCAAGATACGACGTGTAGATATGTCGGAACAGCTCATGACAAACTTGAAAATGCTTTATAAGAAGCGGCAAAAAGAAGCATTGCAGAGCGTAGGCAGAGAGGATGTCATTGAAACAATCTTTCATCGCAACGGGAAACCGATGGAGCAGAATTACATACGGCGTATTTTCAAGCGTATATTGAAAAAGGCTGGGCTTAGAGATATGAAACTGCATAACACGCGACATACTTTTGCCAGCCAGCTTCTCAGTAGTGGTGTCAGTCCTGTATACGTCAAAGAACAGTTGGGACACTCATCTATTCAAATGACAGTTGATATCTACGGAAGATTGATTCCGAGCAATAATAGGGATGCAGTAAACCACTTAGATACGCACCAAACCACACCCTATACGCACTCTGCCAAAAATAAAAAGGCGCAACCTTCTGAGATTACGCCTCTTTCAAACTGTATGGTGCCGAAGCCGAGACTCGAACTCGGACAGGCGTACGCCCACTAGACCCTGAACCTAGCGCGTCTACCAATTCCGCCACTTCGGCATTGAGAAGCTCTGTTTATCCTGTTCTCTCCGTTGTTGTCAAGGAAAAATACGCTTGAAAATAAGATGATACGTGTTATGGTACGGCATTCCGGAGGACGCGTTTTTTCTTTTTATTTCGCGTTCTCACCGTGAGGAGTGCGATACGAAACGATGAAAACCATATGCTCCGTTGACGACATGGTTTCCCTGCCCAACGGATCGGTTGTCACAATCGGGAATTTCGACGGCGTTCATCGGGGGCATCAGACACTGCTGTCGCGTCTCGTCGCGGAGGCCGAGCGTTTAGCCCTTCCCTCGGTCGTGGTCACCTTTGATCCCCATCCACAAAAGGTACTTCATCCGGAAAAACGTCCCTTCTACATGCTGACAACACTTGATGAAAAGAAGGAATACCTTAATATATTCGGTGTGGACATACTCATTATCATTACGTTCAGCCGTGAATTCGCCCGGACGAAACCGGACGCTTTCGTCCGCGATCATCTCTGGTCGTATCTTCGGATGAAAAAGATATTGACCGGCTATGACAGCGCCTTCGGCAAGAATAAAGAGGGTGACGCTCTCTTCCTGCGGCATCTCGGTAAAGAACTGGGATTCTCGGTGGAAGAGATCGGCGCCGTCACGGTGAACGGTCACATCGTCAGCAGTACCGCCATCCGCGATGCCATCACGGCGGGCGACCTGTCCCTTGCCCATCGCATGCTGGGCCGAAAATACCGCTTCTCGGGAATCGTGGTAAAGGGGCACCACCGCGGCACGGGCATCGGTATACCCACGGCGAACATCGAATCGGAGAAGGTCATCCCCGCAAGCGGCGTCTACGCCGTCACCGTCCGTGTCGACGGCTGCGTGCACGGCGGCGTCCTCAACATCGGGTTCAATCCGACCTTCGGCAACACGAAACGCTCTGTTGAAGTCCATCTCTTCGACTTTCACGAGGACATTTACGGTGCATCGATCACCGTTCAATTCGAGGCGTGCCTGCGCGATGAGATCGCATTCTCGTCACCGGAAGAACTTGTCCGGCAGATCCGGAAAGACATGGACGAGGCACGGAAAATCCTCGGAGACCTCGATGGCTGTTAATAATACAACGAGCCGACATGCCTTCTCCCGGGAATGCACGGCACGCCGACCGGACCATTATGGTGCGCACAGAGGATTAACCGGGCATCCCATAAACTGCATCACATCCGTAGCGGATATCGCATGAAAGGATTTCATCATCTCCACAGGTGGGACGTTGGATATCACGAAGCCGTTGCCCTGCAGAACCGCCTGAAAGACCGCCTGATACTGACGGATACTGATGACCCGGAGACCATCACCCTGATCGCCGGCGCGGATATCTCCTACGCACGGGGAAGCCGTCTCTTTTTCGCCGCCGTCGTCGTTCTTGAATTCCCGTCACTGGCGCCCATCGAAGTGTCGTCTCATATCTCGGAAGTCAATTTCCCTTATATTCCCGGCCTGCTCTCCTTCAGGGAATGCCCGCCTCTCCTTGCGGCATTCGAGAAACTCGCCTGCACGCCGGATGTCGTTCTCTTCGACGGACACGGCATCGCCCACCCCCGGGGGATCGGTCTCGCCTCACATATGGGACTCATCCTAGGCTGTCCTGCCATCGGGTGCGCAAAGACACGGCTCTTCGGCACGCACGGCGACGTGCCCGCAACGCCCGGAGATTACGCGCCTCTCATGAATGATCACGCCGTGATCGGCGCCGTCCTCCGAACAAAGAAGAACGTAAAGCCCGTCTTCGTGTCCATCGGGCACCGGATCGGGCTGTCCCGGTCCGTCAACATTGTTATGAAAAGCTGCCGCGGCTACCGGCTTCCCGAACCGACGAGGCAGGCACATTGCACCGTGAACAAACTCAGACGTGACTATTACGGAGGGGTTCTGTAAGACGGGATATCACCTGCGTGCGTAATGTCCCGAAATATGCGGCGGCGTGCCGCAGACGGCTTCCGTACCACGAAAAAATCTCACCGTCCACAGGCATAACCATTCGGCCAGGAAATCTCCTTTCGAATTCACTGACATCCGCGTCGGTAAAGAGATATGGTTCCGAGGAAAGAAAAATGACAGCGGGATTGCGGCGTTTTACCTCTTCGTCATCCACCACGGGATATCGAGGAATATCATTGACCACGTTCTCGAAACCGCAGAGCGTCAGCATCGCGTCGATAAAGGTCTTTCCACCGGCCGTCATCAGCGGCTCCTTCCAGATCACGTACAGCGCCGACAAACCAAGCTGCTCGAAGGAATACATGTCACGCCTGACGGCACGGACAAGGTCATCGGCCGTCCGTTCCGTCCCCACAATGTCTCCCACACTGCGAATCATTTCAAGGGCGCTTTCAATCGTCTCTATATCGCTGATCCAGACGGGATATTTTCGGGACAACGCGGTTACTTGATCCTTGTCGTTTTCTTCCCTGTTGGCGATAATGAGATCGGGTTTGATGGCATCGATTGCCGCCATATCGATGGTTTTCGGTCCGCCGATCACCGTCTTTCGGGCACATTCCTCCCGTGGATGAATACAGAAGGACGTCACCCCGGCAACCCTGTCACCTACACCCAGATCGAAGAGGAGTTCCGTCTGCGACGGGACGAGAGATATGATCGATCGCGGCGGCCGGCGAAGTGTGACACATCGGCCTGTCTGGTCGTAGAATGAACGAGCTGCGGGTGTTATTTCATTCATGGACCATCCCTTTTATCATCTCGTTTGGCGATCTTCTTCCACAACCGGTTTTTCATCACCGGTACCGGCCGGCTCGGCACACACACGGATATCGGCGATGAATCCCTCCGCCGCAGTCCCGGTATTCTGGGCATTGATGTAGATCGAGAATCCTTCGATGCGCCGCAATCTCCCGCCGTCGATATCGGGGAAAAGTCGCTTGTAGTCCGCGACGAGATCCCGTTCCTCCGAATACCACCTGTTCAGGGCGTCTTCCTTGTTTCTCAGCACCATGTAGCGGACTTTCCCCGCGAAGAGCTGTGAACTCGCCACATCGATTCCTGTCGGAGCCTCCGTGTCCCAGATATACCCAATGAGAGGTATATTTAATTTTTTAGGCCAGCCCGTGGGTTCAAAGGCCACATAGAGCTGAATCGCCTGATCGTCCGTTTCCTTTTTTCTCACATCGGCACCGGCGGGCAGGGTCACCGCTTTCCAGCGCCACCGGAGAAAGTGGTGGGTATTCGGATCGATCGTGACTTCCCGCGATATTCCGTATGATGATTCATTGTCGCTTTTCAGATGGAGCACGTGATGCCCGTTTTCCTCCTCCAATGTCATGTCGGGCGTTCCCTTTGATCTTTGCAATTCCCAGCCGGTGGGTATACCGCCTTCCATGGCTCCCGTTTCGAATCCGGCGACAACAATGCACTCGCCCCCGGCATATCCGCAGGGAGTGACCAGAATAATCAGCGTCATTGCACAGATAATCGAGTGCCGGAGACGCCTACAGCGTCCCTCTGTCCTTCTCTCCATACATCACCATGATATCCGACCGCGTGAAGACCGCGTCAATACGCGGGATATGCTGTTCAATATTCTCCCGTCCGCCTTCCTCTCGATCGATCAAGGCAATAACCCGGTCAACGATGAGGCCCGCGGCCCGGACCTTCTCGATGGCCGCAATCGTGGACCCCCCTGTGGTGATGACATCATCGAGGACGGCCACCCGCTCACCCGGCGCGACATTGCCCTCAACGGCGCTTTTCGTGCCGTGCGCCTTCACATCCTTGCGGACGATGAAGGACTTGATCGGTTCGCCGTGCTGATATGAGATGACGGAGAGCGCGTTAGCGAGAGGATCGGCGCCGAGGGTCAATCCGCCGGCGGCCGTCACGCCCGTCCCCTTCAGCATGGCGAAGAGAACCTCACCAATGAGATTCATCCCTTCCGGGTCAAGTGTCGTCGGCTTGCAATTGAAATAGTAATTGCTCGTCCTGCCGGATACGAGAACGAAGGGAGGATCGTCACTGTACCGGAAGCTCCGTTCGAGAATGATGTGGGCAAGTCGCTTTTTCATTTCATCGCTGTTCATGGCATTTTCTCTTCTTCCTCGGGCAGGTTTGACACCGTCTCCTGCCGGCGGTTGTATTTTTCCAGTCGCCGAAAAATATAGTCCGGGTCGAGGTGGAGTGCTTCACGATATTCCGCCTCCGCCAGATCTGTCCATCCTTTTTTGTTGTAGTACAGGCCGAGTTGGAAGTGTATTTCCGGGTTCTCCGGACTGATGCGCACCGCTTCCATCGTCTGTTTGATCGCCTGGTCGAGGTCCCCCGTCCCGAAATAGGCCTTGCCCAAGTGAAAACGCGTATCCATATTGAAGGGGTTTATCCGGAGGGCGACGAGCAGTGCCTTCAGCGCGTCGTTGTATCGAGACAGAAAGGTACAGGCGATGCCGAGATTGACGAGCACGTCTTCGTCATAGGGCCTGATTTTTTTGGCACGCCTGTACAAGGTGATCGCCTTTTCAAACTCGCCCTTTTTCGCACAGCACAAACCGTAATGGTACAATGCCTCGAAATGTCCGGAGCTCGACGCCACTGCCCTGTCATACTCATCAATAGCCTCATCGACGTCACCCTGCGCCTCATAGATGAGACCCCGATTAAAATGCGTTTCACTGTCTTTCCCGCATTTTTCATCGAGCAGTTTGTTATAGTGCATGGCCTTTTCGTGATCGCCGCGCTCACAACAGATCTCGGCAAGACACATGTACGCGGAACTGTACTTCGGGTCCACTTCCAGTGTCTTTTCGTAATGCCGAATCGCCCGTTCATGATGACCCTGGCAGTGGTATGCTCTGGCCAGACGGTAGTAATACGAGGCCACGTCCGGATTGACGGCAATGGCCTTTTCGTACTTTTCGATCGCTCGGTCGTATTTCTTCTTGATCAGATAGCGATTGCCCTGGCGGTAATAGGTGCGCGACGAGACCGACTGCGTGGCACCCGCAACGGTCGTCACGAGGAGAACGAGCGCCATACCCGTCATAACGAGAGATATATACGAAATGCACCTTTTCCTGCCTGGCATATCAATTCCTTTCAATGACAAAACGGATGGGCACGTCAACCCACATCGCTATCGGTATGCCGCCCCGCGTCGCCGGGTGGAATAACCACCCCTGAACGGCATCAACGGCGGTATTATCCAGCAAAGAATGACCCGAACTCTCTTTAACTGCTATCTTATCCGCTGTTCCGTCTGTTGCGACAAAAACGGCCAGGATGACGGTCCCCTCATATCCCCTCTTCCGTGCCCTGCGGGGATAAACAGGCGGCGCATTCTTATCATAAGACGGAACAGCCGGCAGGACTGCCTCCTTATGAGGCTTCGTGTCCGGTGATTCGCTGTCGGGGGACGCCACGGCCGGTTTTTCACAGACCGTCACCTCCTCGTCCACATCTTCTTTCCTTTCCACCTCCTCCATGGGCGTTCGGGGAAGTCTGATCACTTCCTTCACCGCCGGTGCTTTCCGGGGCACCGGTTTGTCCTCGCGCGGAGGTTCTTTTGTCACAACGGGCCGTTTCTCCCGTCGCTTCGGCGGCGGTGGCGTAACCGGCTTCGGTATCACCGGTCTTTTTACCTCCTTATATGCAGAGACGAAGGATATTTCAAGATGTGATTTCTTCTGCTCCTGTACCGGCAGATGGGGTTTCCCCTCGGGGACGGTGAAGACTGCAATCCCCGCGTGTGCCGCCGCGGCGATGAGAAAGGCACATATGACGGCGCCGTGATGTCTCATTCTTCACCGGTCTCCAGCGATACCGTCTCTATTCCCGCCATTCTCGCCGCATCCATGACGGTAACCACCGTTTCATATGATGCTTTCCTGTCACCGGAAATAATCACCCGCGCATCCCCGGACTCACGCCGGATACCCGCCAGGCGTTCGGGCAGCATCTTCAGATCGACTCTTTCTTTGTTCAGATGGATCGTGTCGTCATAGTGAATGACGATTACGGTATAATCCTTCTTGTCCACTGTGGCTGTTTCTGCAGAGGGCAGCGCCACACCCATGCTTCGCATGAGCGTCATGGACATGAAAAAAAAGATGAAGGCGACGAGGAGCAAAAAAATAACATCGATAAGGGGGATCATCTCGATGCGCGCTTTTTTGATATCCCGGCGAACAATTTTCATCCCTTGTCACCATACCCGTTCTTTTTCTTTTCAAAGAGCAGCTCCAGTGTCGTGCCGTATTTCTCCATCTCGAGCGTCGCTTTCTCCACCTTCGCCCAGAAGTAGTTATAGGGTATCAGGCTGAAGATAGCGATAATGAGGCCGAAGGCCGTGGTTATGAGCGCCTGCGATATCCCCAGCGTGACGAGCGTCGGGTTCTCCGCACCCATCGTTCCCAGCACCTGAAAGGAATGAATGATCCCCGTGACCGTTCCCAGTATACCCAGGAGAGGCGAGAGCGTGATCATGGTATCGATGACGGAAAGATATTTTTTCATGCGGGCGATTTCCGCATCGGCACTCATCTGGAGGGCGTCACGAAGTGAAAATTCCTGGTGAAGAACGCCGCACACCATGACGCGAACAACGAAATCCCTCGTGGTGTCGGCTATTTCTTTCGCCCGCGGCAGGTCATTTTTCTCAATACATTCCATGAAGTCATCGAGTTTCCGTCGATCACGGCGCCGCGACTCGCGTAGCCAGAAAACCACCCTTTCAATAATCAGTGTCAGAGAAAGAAGAGAGCAGAAGAGGAGCGGGTACATAACCGGTCCTCCCTGATAAAAATAGTCCATCACCATGTTTATATCCTTTCATCGGGGGGAATGCCCCCGCTTTCTTATTATTTACCGCCCTCTTCCACACCCGGCGCCTTGGATCGTGGGATGAATAATCTCCGCCATCCGTTCGAGCCCGTCTATTATGCGGGGCGACGGATGATCGGTCACGTCGGAGTCGATAATATGAATACGGCCGTGTTTCACGGCAGGGACATCGCGCCATCTCTGCCATTTCAGTCGCACCGTTTCGAAATCCTCACCCCGTTTCATGGAAGAGAGAATGATGATATCGGGATGCTCGGCCACGATCTCCTCGATACTGTATCGCGGGTAGCGCACGGACGATACGGCGGCGATATTACGCCCGCCGGCCAGCGTGATCAGGATATCATGAAACGTATCAGGGCCGGAGGACACGATGGGATCGATGCCGATCTGATAAAAAACCCGTGGTATCGGTAAACCCGCCACGCGGGAAGTCACGGCGCGGACCCGTTCCCGCAGCGACGTTACAAGCCGCTCCGCTCTGTCGGGACATCCTGTAATCTCCCCGATATCCATTACGGTATCGAAAACACCCTTGATCGAAAGCGGGTTGGTCACGAAGACGGTAAAACCTAATTGCCGCAGGTGCGCGAGAAGTTCCGCCTTGTTTCCGTTCGAGGTCCCGATGATCAGGTCAGGGTCGAGGGCGACGACGCGTTCAATCGATATATTAATATAGCTCCCCACCTTCGGTTTTTTTTGCGCGGCATCGGGATAATTACTGAACTGGCTGACCCCGGCAATGCGTTCTTCCAGATCCAGCGCGAACAGCGTCTCCGTGATGCTGGGCGCGAGCGATACGATACGCCGCGGGACTCTGTCGATGTGTACCGCCGAACCCGTATCGTCAATGACCTCCGTCGCCCGAACGTGAGCCGTCGTGCATAACGCCGCTATCATCACCAGCACCACGCAGAGAAGAATGTCCGTTACCCGATTCTTCATGGCGCTCCGTTCTCCCGTACCGGTCCCCCGTTCATCAGGCTTACCACCGTCAGTCCGGGATGGTAATCGATGATATTGACACAGCCGTAATCCTGGCCGATTGCATAAAAGCGGGTCACATCTATGCCCAGCGCCGCGGCGAGGATGACGCGGTTGACGCCGCCGTGAGCGACAAGAGCAACATCACCGCCCTCGTGCGTTCTGACAATGTCATGAATGACGGGAAGGACCCGGTCCCGCACGTCGCGCATGCTTTCACCACCGGGCATGCGGTAATCCAGGGTCTTTTTCATCCAGTCATCAAGGGCGCCGGGATAGCTTTCTTCTATCTCACCGGCCGTCATTCCTTCCCAGGCACCGAAGTTCATCTCCTTCAACTCATCACATCGCTTTACGCGAAGATTACGGCCGCGCGCGATCATTTCGGCCCCCGCCACCGTTCTTTGCAGAGTGCTCGCATAGACTCCGGCCAGATCCTTTTCCCGGAGCCACCGGGCGATGAGTTCCATCTGATGTCTCCCCGTGTCATTCAGCGCCACATCCCGATGACCCTTGTACCGGCCGAACGCCGCATCCACCGTTTCTCCGTGTCGTATCAGATAGAGACGCGTGCGATTATTCACAGTCCACCCCCCGTCAGTCTCGCAACAACGATCATGCCGATGAGAAAAAGGACTTCCGCTGTTTCGTTTGCGGCACCCATAACATCACCCGTCACGCCGCCGATGCGCCGCTGGAAGAAAGTCCCCATACAGATGGTCCAGATAACACAGACGGCGAAAGCCAGCAGTCCCCTCCATTGCGTCGCCGCAACAGTCACTATGAGGGCCCATACCGTCGCCGACGCGGCCTCGCGTTTTCCGGCAAAACGGACGAAAACCTCCGCCGTTCCGGCACCGGACCGGGCATAGGGAAACACCGACGCCAGGCACACGGTGGCCCAACGACCCGTCACGGGCATGGCAATGAGCGTTCCCACGAGCATATGGCGCGGTATGTCCGCGATGAGAGTCACCTTGGCAGCTATAAGAAGGATCAGACCCACAACACCGTACGATCCGATGGCGCTGTCTTTCATGATGGCGAGTGCCCGTTCCCGGTTACGGCCCGCGGCAAGCCCGTCCACCGTATCGCCGAAACCATCCTGATGAAGGGCCCCGGTTATTATGATAAGCGCGGCAACCACAAAAACGGCCGCGACATATGGAGAAAAGCAAGCCTGCGCTGCGACGGCGACACCGGCCGCGATGAGACCGACGAACGCCCCCACAAGAGGGAACCAGGCCATTGAACGACCCAGGTCATTACCGGTCGTCTCCCCGATGTCCCGCAGGCGAATGATCGTCAGAAATTGAAGAGCCGTAACCAGTAACCTCATCCCTCGATCGCCTTGTCCACCGCCGCCGACTCAAACGTCGCCATCTCGTGCATTGTTTTCACGGCACCTTCGATGAGAGACATGGCAAGGGCCGCGCCTGTCCCTTCGCCCAACCTCATCCCCAGGGCAAGGAGTGGTTTCTGTCCCAGCACATCCAGCATGGCCGCGTGACCCGTTTCCGCAGACAGGTGGGAATAGAAGAGATAGTCTTTGATTGTGGGTTCCAAGGCCGTCGCAATAAGCGCACCCGCCGTCGATATAAATCCGTCGACGATAACGGGAATCCGCCGGGCGGCCCCTCCGATTATGAGTCCGGCGATACCGCCGATTTCCAATCCGCCCACCTTAGCCAGGACATCGATGGGGTCGCTCCTGTCCGGTGCATTGCGGGCAATGGCCCGTACGATCACCGCCGCCTTCCGGCGAAGACCCGCATCGTCAATGCCCGTACCGCGTCCCACCACTTTATCCGGCGGCAGATTGCCCATGACGGAAAGGATAGCGCTTGCCGCCGTCGTGTTGCCGATACCCATCTCGCCCGTCCCGAAAAGAGTGAATCCCCGTGTCGCATAGCCCGTCGCCACGTTGACGCCGGTTTTTACCGCTTCGAGGGCCTCCTCCCGGCTCATGGCGGGTCCCGCGGCGAAGTTCCGCGTCCCGCGAGCGACCTTCTCGATGATGAGGCCCTTCACCGGTTCAAAATCGTGGTCCACACCGATATCGATAACAACACATTCCGATCCCGCATGCCGCGACAGCACCGATACGGCGGCACCGCCGTTCAGCATATTGTAGACCATCTGAGGCGTGACGGAACGCGGGAAGGCACTGACGCCTTCCTCGGTGACACCGTGATCTGCGGCAAAAACGAAGATGCATTTTTTCCCCACCGTGGCCGTCACGCTTCCCCGTATCCCCACGTAGTGCCGGGCGATCTCCTCGAGACGGCCCAAACTGCCCGGCGGTTTTGTCAGGTTATCGATCTTCCGTATCGCCTCATCGAGCACATTCTGTTCAAGTGGTTTTATGCTATCAAGTATGTTCCGTAGTTCCTTCATTCAGTTCTCCTATACTATTTTGTATTCCGTCTTCACGAAGCATCATTCTCCCGGCGGCCGTTCTGATGATTTCCCCACACTATTGCTCTGAATCCCTGAACCTTGAGAATTCCCGTCCTTTAGCGCGAGGGGAATACCGGAACAGACAAGATAAACGCGGTCGGCCTTCCGTGCAATCCTCTGATTGAGAAGACCCAGACGGTCACGATACTCCCGGGCACAGGCATTGTCGGGCACGATTCCCATACCCACTTCGTTCGACACGACAAGCACCGTTCCCTGCACTGCCTCCACCGCCCGGAGAAACACATCCACTTCCGTCTCATACAGACCTTCGTCGCCGCCAGCGTGATAGAGGAGATTGGACACCCAGACAGTCAGGCAATCAATCAGGATTACATCGTACTTGTCCGCAGCCCGCTCGATCACTCTCCCGATGTGAACCGGCTCTTCCCAAGTCGTCCATCGGTCCGCGCGGCTCCTCTGATGGCGTGCAATCCGTCGGCGCATTTCGTCGTCCAGGGCCTCGGCCGTGGCAAGATAGAGGCGCCGTCCCCTTATCTCTTCTCCCCATTTTTGAGCCGTGTCACTCTTCCCGCTCCTGACACCGCCGGTTAGAAAAATGATCATATAAACACCTTCCTCACGGCGTTAATGAGTTTTTCATTCTCCGCCCGGCACTTCACCGCAACACGGAAGCATCGTTCCGACAGACCGCGATAATTTGAACAGTCCCTGATGACGATGCCGTCATCAAGAAGCCGGGCCCACAACTCTCCCGCGGTCAATTTTCTCTTTTCATCAATGGTCACAAAAAGATAATTCGCCGCCCCGGGGAAAACAGTCAACGCCGGTATGGCTGAGAGCCGCGTACAAAGGAACTCCCGCTCCTCGCGAACGAACGCACAAGTCCGGGCAATGTAATCCCGCGCCTCGAGTGCCGCGCCCGCCGCCTTTTGAACGAGTGCATTGACTGTCCACGGGGGCTTGTCCCGTGTCACTGTTTTAAGAAAATCCGCGCGGGCAATCGCATAACCCAGCCGGAGACCGGGAATACCGAAAAATTTCGTCATCGACCTCAGAACGACAGCGCGAGAACAGGCACATACCTCCTTTTTCACGGATTCTTCTTCAACGAAATCGATAAAGGCCTCGTCAATAACCGCCGTCGTACCCTTCTCCTCCGCCGCCCGGATGATGTCCAGAACCGTCTCTTTCGGTATCAGTGTGCCCGTCGGGTTCGCCGGGTTGCATATATACAGAATATCATAGTTCTCGTCGAGACGCGCTATGAGTGCCTTGCCGTTCACGGCAAAACCCTTTTCTTCCGTTGTTTCGAAAAAGGAGATGTCCGTCCCGCTCAACTGAAGTCCCCGTTCGTATTCACTGAAGGCGGGCGCGACGATGAGCGCCCGTTTCGGTTTAAGCGCCAGGGGGAACCAGTACATGAATTCCGTCGAACCGTTCCCCACAAGGATGTTCGCCGGATCCAACCCATGATAGGCCGCAAGTGCCAGGGTGAGATCGTGCGAATCGATATCGGGATAGTTCAGTATGCAGTCGAAGTCTTCCACAATCTTTCGTTTGAGTTCCTCCGGATACCCGAGGGGATTGATATTCGCGCTGAAATCGACCAGCTCACCTTGGCCAACCCCCCTGTCACGGGTGAGTTCATCCACATTTCCGCCGTGTTCCCTCTTAACCATAATGCACCGTCGTAAGGATGATTAAACATGCCGCCGCCATGACAAACGATGAAAGAAACATGATATACCACACCGCCGCCATGTCGTCCGTGTCGATCTCTCGCCGTTTATCGCCGATGACGGGTTTTTCCACGCG
>Ga0272441_10003447_pt1 | contig 30044 bp, 27 predicted proteins | sample SSMProp6N_FD_193582 | JGI IMG/M metagenome (GOLD analysis project Ga0272441, IMG submission 193582) | Marine sediment archaeal communities from Little Sippewissett salt marsh, Falmouth, MA, United States - SSM-Prop-6N | ecosystem: Environmental > Aquatic > Marine > Wetlands > Sediment ... | reverse complement strand
AAAAATAATCTTAATTTTAAAGGATGGATCAAAAGAGAATTGATAAATTTCGATCATAATTACGCTGATTTTATTTCAAATTATGAGAATAGGATCATCAGGGAAACAGAAGAAAAATTGCGCAGAGAAAATCTCAAATGGTCTGATTTTAAAAAAATATTCGATTTTAAGGATTTTATTAATAAATTGAATGATTTGGCAAGAAAAAGCAATCAGGGACTTGAAACAATATATTACATTTTTTACCTGCTGCATTTGCCTATTCCAACTTACTTAAAAGACCTTTTAATTTTAGATTTAAATATTGCACTAAAGAGTTTATCAAACGAAGAGTTAGCTACACAATTTAATATTTTTTTACCCAAGGTTTTTTCTTTATTTAAAGAATTAAAAAACAAACATATGGAAAAGATCTTGGATTGTATCCTTAGTTTCGGTAAAAAAGTGTATAATCTTAAAGATCAATCCCGCATTGAATTATTAATTGATCAGCTCATTCATTTTGGCTTTGTTTATCCTAATGTTTTGGGCATTGATCAAGATTGGCAGATCTTAACAGATCAAAATCATATAAAGAATATCAGAGTATGGCTGGAGCTGATCGAATGTTCACCGAAGGCAAGCAGAAAATTGATTGCTGCTTTAATTGTAAATTTGAAAGTTGGTGGAATATTTATTCGCGATAATGATCTTTTTCAAAGAGATGTCAGCAAATTGTTAAACAGCGATATTAAATCTTGTTATATTTTAATCAAACAACTTACTTACCTTTTTCCGGTGTATTATAAAAATATCGGAGCCGAAGGAAAAATTCGTGATATTACAACTGCATTGGATAAACAATCCTTTCGAGAAGATAAGTTAATCCATTTTTTAAGAAAACAAATACATACGGAAAGCAATAATACGCATACCGAACTTATTAAAAAGGTGTTTTTTTTCTGGTATGATGGTAATATCCAACCTCTATTAAAACATCTTCCTCCAGATATTCAAAGTGGATTAAAGATAACTGGTAAATGGTTTGATCCGGTTCATCGCGCATTAAGATTGTTATGTAAGAAGATGAACACTACACCAACAGTGATTCTGGAAAAAGGCAGAAAAAAAATTCAATCAAATATAAGAGAAATCGGTAAAATCGATAAATCAACTGAAGAGAGAATTCTTTCCATGATTGAATTGTATAGTTTGTTAAAATATAAATATACACTGGATCCAAAAGATATTATTAGTGAACTGAAAAAAACATCTTTCGTATCAATGAAAGAATTGGACAATCTTGAAAGGCGATTGAAGGCGAAGCGATATATCGTATCCATTAAACAAATATTTTCATTAATTTACCGGTTAAAAGAGGTTATATTAAATAAAGAAGAAAGCAAATCTCATGAGGATATTTACTACAAACGTCATATTGCTGCCGGAATACCCTCTATGTATGGACAGTATTCCGAAATAAAATTTGAATCTCTGGGTTTGATTTTTCGATTAGAGAGATTAGCGGATGCTTTGATCAATCAATTAATCAATCAAAGAAACCTGGCTTATATGACCATCGATGGTTTTCATAACGCCGCAAAAATATTAGAATTGTTTAAGGAAGGTTTAAAGCTAAACGGTATTTCCAGTGAAAATTTTAACTCTAATCTTGAAATGCTTCATTACAGTTTTAGAACATCAACTTTTTCGATGGATCAATTTGTTAATATTTTTTATTTTCTTACATTAAATATTAAAGAAATCATTGAAAATTATTATATGAATCCTTTCAATGTTTCACTAAAGATGATTATTCCACACCTTTTTAAAGAAAAACGGGGAAAAGATAGTTCACATATAAATCTTAATCACTTTATCTATAAAAAATCAGAAGAATTTTTTCGCAATGGTATTTCATCTGCTTTTTTAGTACAACATCTGGATAATTATCTTTCCCGTGTTTTGGTTACATTAAAAGAAATGACCGAAAAATTAGATCCCGAAGTGATTCATATGCTTTTAAATTATGATCCAAAACTTCTTTTTTCTTCTTTCTATGAATCAACTCCTCGAGTGAATAATCAAACATTTTTGGGTGCAAAAGCTTACTATCTCAAGAAACTATATTCCTATAGATTTCCTGTTCCTCCTGGATTTGTACTTACTACGGAGTGGTTTCGGGATAGAAGTGCAATAAAAAAATTTCCGGAAATGTACAAGGCAATGTTAAACTTGATTAAAGAAAAAGTAAAAGAAATCGAAAAAATCAGCCGAAAAAAATTTGGGGATTTAAAGAATCCGCTATTATTGGCTGTTCGTTCAGGAACGGTCATTTCCATGCCGGGTGCGATGGATTCACTGTTAAATATTGGTATGAATGATGAAATTGCCGAAAATTTAAGTAAGCAATTCGGTTATGGATGGGCTGCTTGGGATTCTTATCGAAGATTATTGCAGAATTGGGGAATGGCTCATGGTATATTGAGGGATGATTTTGATAAGATTATTGTGAATTTCAAAAAATATTATCAGGTAAAAGAAAAAAAGACTTTCAGTAATAAACAGATGAAATCAATAGCATTATCTTATAAAGATTTATTACATGAAAAAGGAATTATGCTTGAAGAAGATCCTTTTAAACAATTATTACAGGCTATTATTTTTGTATTTCAATCCTGGTACAATAAAAGGGCAAAGATTTATCGAAAAAAACTTCAAATTGCCGAGGAATGGGGGACTGCAGTTATCGTACAGGAAATGGTTTTCGGTAATATCAACTCTGAATCCGGGACCGGTGTTGTATTTACCAAGGTACCTTTTGAGAAAAGTTCTGAAGTGATTCTATATGGTGATTTTAGTAGGCGGAGTCAAGGTGAAGATATTGTATCCGGATTAGTTCATACATTGCCTGTTTCTGAATTTCAAAACAAAAAAACACCTCACTTAAAAGGAAAATCTTTAGAAAAACAATTCCCTCAGATATACGAGGAACTTTACAGATTGGCAAAGGAGCTAATTTACAAAAAAGGCTACGAACATCAGGAAATCGAATTTACTTTTAAATCAAAAGATAAAAAAGATTTATATATTTTGCAAACAAGGAACTATATTTTAGAAGATAAGGAAGCAATCCCGGTTTTTAAGGACGTAACTGTACACAAGCATTTGATTGGTACTGGTATTGGTATCGGAAGAGGTGCAATGAATGGTTTGGCAGCATTCAATATGGACGATTTAATCATGTTGGCTAAAAAATATCCAAATAAAAATAAGATTTTAATCCGTCCGGATACTGTTCCCGATGATATTGCCATGATTTTTGAATGTGATGGATTACTGACTTCCCGTGGTGGAGTGACTTCTCATGCAGCAGTTACAGCTGCCCAGTTGGGCAAGACTTGTGTAGTCAACTGTAGACAATTGGTTGTTATCGAAAAAGAAAAAAAAGGATATATGAATAAAGTTGAATTCAAAACAGGTGATGAAATTGCCATTGATGCACATCTGGGGAATATATACAAAGGTAATTATACCATAGAATTAGAACAGATTAATTTAACTTAGGGGAGGAAGAGTCTGTAAAATGGGCGTAATTCTGAGTAGAAAAAATTTAGGAATTAACGGAATGGGTAGAATTGGTAAATTAACCTTATGGTACCATTTGCATGAAAATCATTTTAACGGTTTTGTCGTGAATGTAGGCCGGAAAGTCGGCAATAGTCTGGAAGACATCATTCACTTTTTGGAGACAGATTCAACTTACGGTCCTTTAGAAAAATTTCTTTTTGGCATTCGGTCAAAAAAAGAAATTAAAATCATCGATAAAGAAAATAATAAACTGGAAATATTCGGTAAACCAGTAAAATTTCTTTGCCGCGCAAGAAATCCTAAGGACATTCGATGGAAGGAGAATCAAGTAAGAATTGTGGTCGATACAACCGGAGCATTCAATGATCCTACCAGGAATGAAGACCATGTAAATGGAAGTTTACGCGGACATCTATTTTCAGGTGCAAAAAAAGTAATTAACAGTGCTCCTTTTAAAACAAGGGATAAAGCAAGAAAAAAACCGGAAGATTGCGTGACTCTGATTTATGGGATTAATCATACTTCTTTTAATCCTTATTATGATAAAATTATTTCTGCCGCTTCGTGTACAACAACCGCTCTTGCACACATGGTAAAGCCTTTACTGGAGAAAGAAGAGACTTCAAATATTCTTACTGCCTCATTGTCTACCATTCATGCTGCAACAAACTCACAAAAAGTATTAGACTCTGTGCCATCTTCCGGAACATCGGACTTACGTAAAAATAGAATGGCATTTAATAATATCATTCTTTCCACAACAGGAGCTGCAGCTACTCTTGAAAAAGTGATCCCGGAAATAAAAAGAGTAGGTTTTATGGCAGATTCCATACGTATTCCTATTGATACGGTTTCATTGATAAATTTAAATCTAACTTTTCACACCTGTATGGACAGGAGAGGAAATCCAGTCATCAGTAGAGAATTTTTAAATCAAATTTACCGAAAAGCGGCAGACAATGCCCAGAAAGGATTATTGTTTTATAGTGATACTCAAAATGTTTCTTCTGATTTAAAAGGTAAAATGGCTGCCGTTGTTATCGAGGGACATGATACACATACCAGAACGGGTTTCATCGATCTAAAATCTGAGATGCTTAAGAAGATGGGATATGAAAATGTTAATGAAATCAATATACCTGTGACACATTCTGCTTTGTTCGGATGGTATGATAATGAATTTGGAAGTTATGTTAACTGTTTAGGAAAGCTTACTATATATATTGATAATCAACTGGGTGAATAATTGATTAAATATAAAATAGACAACTCTCCAGATTTTTAAAATATATTAATATTAAGAGTATTTTAATAAAATTTGAAAAATTGATTCATTGATTATCCTTGGTCATCGATTTATCTGTGCTCTTATATCCGATTAACTTGTTATAATTTTGCATGATTCATTCCGGAAAAAATATTTCCTCTCTTGAATTAGAATGAATATCACATATTTGCATATCTAAATTTTTCTAAAATACTAATATTGAGTTTTTTGATCAATGAAAAAACTGTCAAATTAGCCACAGGAAGTGAAGTAACATGTTTGTAAATAATTTTTTAAAAGGTAACCTTGACAAGAAGTTAACCATAAATATAATGTAGGTTAACATTTGTCAATTAAGTATGGGGAGAAAATTTTTTGAATATAACCATCCGCCAAATGACTATGATTTCCTTATTTTCTGCTCTAACAGCTGCAGGGGCATTTATTTCTATTCCCTTTCAGCCTGTACCTTTTAGCCTACAGACGCTTTTTACACTTTTGGCAGGAATGATTTTAGGTAGCATCTCCGGTTCGATGAGCCAATTTATCTATTTGTTGTTGGGAATAATCGGGTTACCTGTTTTTGCTGGTTTTAAAAGCGGTTTTGGCGTATTATTAGGACCAACGGGAGGATTTTTATTTGGTTTTGTAATTTCAGCATATGTTATCGGAAAAGCGACAGAAGGAAAGAAACAAACAAATATTTTATATTATTTTTTTATTGGTTGCCTGGGAACCTTAATTATACATTCCATGGGAGTCATTCAGTTATCTCTGGTCACCGGCATAGGAATAAAAAGGGCTTTATATGTTGGAACATTGCCTTTCTTGCCGGGAGATATTCTAAAAATTATCGCTGCTTCTTTTATAGCAAATAAAACAAAAAAAATCATTTACAGGTAAAACTAAATATTTATTTGGAGAATTTTTATCATAAGACTTTTATTTTTGTTTACTCACTATAAATATTTACCAAATCAAGATGAAAAGAATTATTTCATGTTAATTCGAATACACGCATTTCTCTTTAAAAAATAAAATATTCTTTCCAGGAATGTTCTGCAGTATCAAATTTATCTGAAATGAAAGTTAAATCAATTTAAAAATTCAAGTATACCGGATATTGAAATGGCACCATAAAGTAAAAGTAGACCCATTACCAGATTGAATGGTTTTCTATATTTTGACAAGAATTGTTTAAAAAGAGCTCCAAATAAAGCCCACAAAGATACAGAAATAAATATAAGTGATGATAAGAAAATAGTGAAAAGAAGTAAAATAGTGTTTGACTTATAATACGGAACGATAAAATTAGAACTAACTGTAATAGCGTAGAGAATTAATTTCGGATTGATAAATTGAAGTGAAAAACCGGTAAAAAATGAATTTAACCTATCATCAATTTTTTCTTCTGATGAACCTTTGCTCTTGAGAATCAAAATTGCGAGAAAAGTCATATAAACAGCACCAATGATACCCATAAAAGACTTAATCTTTGGAATAATATTAAAAAGCAGAAGGTTGAAATAATTGCTTATAAACATGATGATAAAAAAACCAAGAAAAATTCCCAATAAAAACTTGAAGGTCTTTCTGTAACCAAATTTATTGGCATTTACCATAGATAATACGACATTTGGTCCGGGAGTAAAAGATACAATCAATACATAGGAAAGAAACGCGGTAAGATTATACAAACACGACCTACCTTTTAATTCTATAAAATAGAAAAATTACTTAAATTTTAATATAAAAAATTTTTTATTACAAGATGAAAACAAAAAATCAGTGAATCAGTAAATTAATTTTCAGTTAGCCGTTTGAAAAAATATAAGAAACTATGCAATCGTTTTAAAATATTATGTCATTAATCAGTAAATTAAGGAATTAGTTAATTGATAAATTGGACAATTATGGTATAATTCATAGTGAATGTAAAATATTTATCGGGGCGTAGCGCAGTTTGGTAAGCGCGCTTGGTTCGGGACCAAGAGGTCGGAGGTTCAAATCCTCTCGCCCCGACCATATGAGATTTGGCAAATTTACATGATGAACAATGAAATCCACCTTACAGTCTTTCTATTAATCTATCTTTCGATTGAATTTCGCTTCAATCGCTTCAAGAGGGAAAATTAATAAAACTGTTATTTAAAATATACGGTTATCATGCGATTCCAAAAAACATAGTTGGTGCAAAAATTACTCCTTTATGCAAGCTGAAAAAACTTGATTCTGAATTGTATAAAGGTGAAATCAACATTAAAAGCTTGAAAATGAACTATTTAAGAAAATAATTCAAGAATACCGGAGATTGAAATTGCGCTATAGATCAGTAGCAAGCTCATAGCAATATTGAAAGTTTTTCTATAATTTGACAAGAAATTTTGAAAAAATTCACCAAATAATGCCCAACATAAAACAGAAATGAATCCGAAGAACACTAATAATAGAGAAAAGAAAATTATAGATATGTTGGATTTATAGTGTGGAATTATAAAATTAGAGGTTACAGTAATACCATATAATATACATTTAGGATTAACAAACTGCAGTGCCATTCCAGTGTAAAAAGAATTTAATTTTCCAGCATCATCTTCTTTTCTTGAGTCTTTACTTTTTAAAATGATAAGTGCGAGGTAGGTCATATAAATTGTACCAATAATGCTCATGATAGGTTTAATTTTTGGCATCAGATTAAAGAGAAGAAGATTAAAATAATTAGAAAGCAAAAGAATGATAAAAAATCCAGAAATAATACCTAGTATAAAATTAATTGTTTTTCGAAAGCCGTATTTATTACCATTTGCCATGCACATGATGTTATTCGGTCCCGGGGAAAAAGTTACTACAAGTGCATAAGAAATAAAAGCAATAAAATTAGGCATAATAACTTTCCAATCTGAATTAAATTTTAAAATGATTAAAATATTTAGATTGTATTTTATAATAAATACAAATAATATGCAAGAAGATGTTCGTGGTTAGCGAATAGTCTTCAGTCTAAATTCAGTAACAAGTAATAGTGGTCAGAGAAGATACGGGAATAATCGGTACTATTTAGTTGGTTAGGTGTTTAAAATAGGAAGAATTACATAAAATCAAAATATTATTTCAATGAACAAATCAGAGAATCATAAATTAATGTATCAATAAAGATATTGTTTAAAAAACTATGTCATTTTGGTAATGAAGCGAATAGAAATCTAGAATGAATAAAAGATTTGGGAGTATGCAATGGATTCTGAAAAAAATAGAATTATTGAAGTGGTTAACTATAATGCAAATTGGAAATCCGAATATAAAAAAGAAACAAAACGACTAAAATTTATATTTCAACCAATTGCATCCTCGATTCATCATATAGGCAGCACTTCAATCCCGGGCATGTTGGCCAAACCAACTATTGATATATTAATTGAAGTTAGTAAAATAGATAAGGTTGATACTTTTAATGAATTGATGAAAGAAGCGGAATATCAGATAGAAGGCGAATACGGGATAAAGGGGAGACGATATTTCTGGAAATTTCCTGGAAATCACAAATATCATATCCATGTTTTTGAAAAAAATGATAAGAATATTATTCGATATTTGGCATTCAAGGCTTATTTAATTCAAAATAAAAAAAGAGCTAAAGAATACGGTGACCTAAAAAAATATTTGGCAGATAAATATCCTCATAGTATTAAAAAATATATGGACGGGAAAAATGATTTAATTAAAAAAATTGAGAAGGAAGCATTAAGATGGCAGTCTAAGAATTAACGTAAGCTTCCACCAAGGATCTAGCTAATGGGAATATATGAGATTAATGCTAAAACAATATTGCGTAAATACAAGAAAATTGATTCCTGGTTTCTTTCGCGTTTTGGTATGAATTTATATCGTGGCTGCACGCATAATTGTGTTTATTGCGACGGTAGATCAGAAGGATATTATATGAAAGGTGAATTTGGTAAAGATATTGCTGTTAAGATTAATGCTATAGAGATCTTACAGAGGGAATTGAATCGCCTTGAAAAAAATAATCCCTTGAAAAAAGGTTTCATTTCATTGGGAGGTGGAGTGGGTGATAGTTATCAGCCGATTGAAAAATCTTATCAATTAACCCGGAAAACCCTTATACTTATAGAAAAATATAATTTTCCTGTCCATATTCTATCCAAATCAACATTGATTAAAAGGGATATTGATATTCTAAAAAAGATAAATGAAAAAAACAGAGCAATAGTAAGCCTGAGCTTTTCATCTGTAAATGATGAGATAGGTGCAATTTTTGAACCTGGTGTTTCTTCCCCGTCCGAAAGGTTAGAAACATTGAGATTATTTAAAAATGAGGGCATCCCCTGTGGCATGTTTTTACTTCCAGTTATCCCTTTTATTACCGATAAATTGGATTTATTGGAGGATGCCGTACGAAAAGCTTCTGAAATAGGTTTGGATTTTATTAATTTTGGAGGAATGACATTAAAAGAAGGCAGACAGAGAGATTATTTTTTAGAAACACTCAAAAAATATTATCCGGCATTTGTTTTTGAATATGAAAATCTTTTTCAAAAAGACAAGTATGGAAAATTAGCAAGCGAATATTATCAAACTATCAACTGCCTCTTTAATGATATGGCGAAAGCATTTAAAATTTCTCCCCGTATACCTTCTCGATTATATAAGAATGTCCTGGGAGAAAATGATCTGGTTATAGTTATTTTGGAGCATATTGATTACCTGTTAAAAATTAGAGGAAAAAGGTCACCATTTGGATATGCTGCTTACTCAATTTCAAAAATTAAAGAACCTTTATCAACTATCCGGAAAACATTAAAAAATATCAAAGGCGTCAGTGTTGTTACAGAAAGAATCATTCGAGAATTACTCGATACAAGACAATCCACTTATTTTGAAAATTTGCTAAAAGATTACTTGAATTCTACTTAGAGCAAAGGTATTTATTTATTCAAGAAGGGCTGAGTCAGCCCTTCTTCGGGAATTTCAAAAATTCAGACCAGATCCCTCTATCATTATTTTGGGCAACATTGGATATTGTTTTTCATTAATTCTTTGTAGTCTCCCAAAGCATCATGAATCCAACAATCATCACCGCCGGCACTTTCTCTAAAAGTCAAAGCCATAATGTAGGATAATTCTTTTAAAGTCGCTCCTGCTTCTAATGCTCCCTTGAAATGTTTTTTTACACAGGGCACTGACCTATTTTTGATGGAAAGTGCAAAGCAAATAAATTGATAGGTTTTTTCATCAATACTCCTTTTATCTCTATATAGTTTATCAATCTCATCAAATTTTTTACTAAATTCCGGAAAAAACTCTGCTAATAATCTCATTTTATATTATCTCCTTTTAACGTTTTGTATAATTTAACTGATCCAAATTAAATATATTCCACCTAAAATTATCAGAATGCCACATATTTTTTTTAGGACTACCACCCCCTGAGAATTTTCATTCCAGTTTAAATAATTTTGAATGATTTCTGTAAAAGTTCCAGCAAAAATTATCACCGAACAATGACCAATACCATAAAATAGCAGAAGCAAAACTCCATAGAAAAACTGTGTTGTTGATACGGTAAATACTATACCCAACATCGGTGCCATATAGGCAAAAGTACAGGGACCAAGCGCAATACCAAAAATAAATCCTAATCCGAAAGCAGCCAATATTCCTTTTTTCTGAAAAGCAGGTTGATTTTTTTTCCCCAGAAAAGGTATTTGAACGATTTCTAAAAGATGAAGACCTATAACAAAAAAGATGATTGCCACTATATAATTTCCATAGGAACCGATATCTCCCAGCATGCGACCTAAAAGTCCAGTGACAAGTCCGATAACGGTAATAGTTGCTAAAATACCCAGAGAAAAAGTGGTTGCCAGCCAGAAAGCTCTTTTGGTTGACATCTTACCCTGCTCACCTATAAACGCTACAATTAAAGGAATACTGGCTAAATGACAGGGGCTTAATAATATGCTTAATATTCCCCATAAGAGAGAAGCAGTTAAAGCGATCATAAGGTTTGATTGCATTGAATTAGAAAGCCATTCAAAAATGGTCAGTATCATTTATTTGACTCCTTGTTCTTCAAGAACTTTAATTAATTCATCCTTAGCAAAAAATCCCAGGTGTCTGTAATATTCGTTTCCATCTTTATCAAGAAAGACCTGGGTAGGAATTGCTCTTATGTTAAATATCTTTTTATAAGGCTCACCTTCAGCCGTCTTCACATCGTGAAAAACTACTTTTACCTGACCTTTATATTCTTTTTCAATTTCTTTCATAATTGGCTGCATTTTATCGCAAGGAATACAGCCAACTGACCCAAGCTCAACAAAGGTCACTTTTATTTCTTCACTTTGCGAATCTTGCTCAGTTTGAACTGTTTCGTTTAAGTTACTCGAAGTATTATTAAATATTGCTTTAGAACCAAGCACAACAACTATTAAAATAATTAATATTCCTAAATATATATACTTTTTTTTGTTTTTCATTTAATCTCCTTGTATAAAATATTTTATTACTTATTTATAACTCTTTGAAGATTTTTAATAATAACCTAGTCTTTGTAAAAGTTATATTCTATTTTTCTTAAATCTATTTAATACAAGTGCATACCTCAGGCACTTCTACAACTTCTTTTTTCTCTTTCTTTGGAATTTTTTTCTTTTCACTCGCTAAAAAGTAGTTAGCATATTGAAACATCAGGACTTGTTGGTCGGAAGCAAGACCCGGATATATCCTCTTAACAACTAAGTTGCTATCTAAAAAGAGAGCAGTAGGAAAAGTTTCAATATCGTATAGTTCACTTACTTTTTTCTGATTGTCTAATAGGACAGGGAAGGCTATTTGATTATTTTGTAGATATGTTTTTATTAATTCGATATCTTTTTCTTGTATTTTTTCTTGTGTATTTACCAGAAATACTTCGTATTTTTCCTGAATGATATAGTCTTCAAAATATTTCATTAATTTTTTTACTCCGGTAAGAGAATCGGAATTATCCTGGGAATAAAAGTATAGAATGAGAAGTTTCTGTTTTTCTCTTTGATCTTCTAGATTAAAATAATCTCCTTCCATGTTTTTAAGAGTAAAAGAAGGTGCAGGGAAACCTTTCTTTAAAGCTGAAGAAAAGGCAACTGAAGAAATAGCGATTAAAAAGACAATTAACAATACCATAATAGAATAATATTTTTTATTCTTTTTAGAGTAAGTCATAATTTTAATTCCTTTCATTTTATAATATTTTTTTGTGAAATAAGAGCGCTAGAATTTTTCATTATTATTTGATAACTCTTTGATGATTTTTGATAATTTCCTTATCTTTACAACAGTTATATTCTATTTGGAGAGTGGCGTGATTAATGCCGAATTCATTAGATAGTATATAAATTATATCCTTCCGTATTTTCTCAGCTTTACTTAAATATAGATCTCGTTTGATATCTATGTGTCCTTCGAAAAGACACTGTTTTTCATTTATCTGCCATACATGAACATGATGTAAATTATCTACTTCAGGAATTTTTTCTACCATCTCTTTAATCTTTAAAATATCAATTTGAGCAGGTGTTTTTTCCATTAAAATATATGTACTATTTTTTAGAATATCAAATCCCTCTTTTAAAACATAAACACCTATAGCTATGGTTAAAATAGGGTCGACTATGGTTGTATTAAAACAATATATTAATATTCCACCAATAATCACTCCTAAAGAAGAAAGGGAATCTGAAAAAAGATGTATATAAGCAGATCTGATATTAATATTATCTTTTGCACCGGATTTTAACAGGAATACAGAAATTGTATTTGCCGTAAGCCCAACAATTGCAACAGCAATCATCATTGTACTTTCTATGTTCCGAGGATGTTGTATTCTTAAGTAGGCTTCTTTAAATAAGAAAAAAGAAATGATGATAAGAAACGAAGAATTAAATAGGGCAGCTAAAATTTCTGCTCTTTTGTAACCAAAAGTATTTTTTAGAGTATTTTTTCTTTTACTTAATCTTAAGGCGATAAAAGTTATAATTACAGAAATTCCATCACTAAAATTATGAAGCGCGTCTGATAAAAGAGAAAGACTTCCAGATAATAATCCGCCTATAACTTCTACCAGAGTAATGATAAAATTTAATGCCATAGTGATTATTAAATATTCTTCCTTAAAATGATGGTGATGGTGATTAGAACTCATTATATTTCCCACGCTTCCATAGTGTTTATAAACCTATTTCCTTTTATTTTTTTCAATAAGAACCGCAAGAGCCTCCTGAATTATTATCATCTTCAGCATGACTCTTTTTCTCTACCCTGGATGATGATCTTTTTATAATTTTGCTGCCTACTTTGCTAATTATTTTTTACAGTTACTAATGTTTTCCCTCCTTTTTCCATTTCAGTAGATATATACGATTTGGCAAGGTTCGCTCCTATCTATTAATAGTAATAATTTCATCTACTTGCTTTACTGATTTTATAAAACCCGAAATATATTCAACTACAGAAACAAGCCAAATCATATTGCACACCCTTATTTGGAGAATTTATTTGAAAAAGATTTAGCGTCTTCTATTTTAATAACTCCTGAATAGGAATAAATTAATTGTAATTTTTTGTATTACGATAACATTTATCCATAGTTATTCTTATTTTCTATTAATATTAAAAGCGCTCTGTAATTTTTTGATTTTATTATTTTTTTTCTTTGATCCACTCAGTAATTTCTTGTTTGCTTGGAATTTTTCCGGCTGTCTTTACATTTCCATCAATGACTAAAGCAGGGGTAACCATCACCCCATAATCAATAATTTCGTTAATCTTAGTTACTTTGGTAATTTCTGCCGATATGTCATTTTCCTGAATGACTTCTTGCGTTAATTCACTTAATTTTTTACATTTGGGACAACCAGTCCCTAAAATTTCAATTTTCATTTTTAATGACTCCTCATATTTTTATATTTTAAAAAAATAACCAAACAACATTCCGCTAAATGTTGCCATTATTATGACTAACAGGATAAATATCAGTGTTTTTTTAGTTCCCATAATGCTTCTAATAACCAGCATGTTGGGCAAGCTTAAGGCCGGACCGGCTAATAAAAGTGCCAAAGCCGGCCCTTTATTCATTCCTGCACCCAATAGCCCCTGTAGAATAGGTATTTCTGTAAGAGTTGCAAAATACATCAAAGCCCCAACGACTGAAGCAAATAAATTTGACCACAAACTATTCCCACCTACTAAATTTTCTATCCAACTTTTTGGGATTAATCCTTCATTCCCGGGTCTTCCAAGTAAAAGTCCTGCTACCAATACACCTCCCAGTAAAAGAGGGAGTATTTGTTTAGCAAAATCCCAACTTGAACTTGTCCATTGAATCAATTCATCTCTATTAAACCATTTGATAAGCATCCAGATTAAAATGATTAAAAGTATGCCGGTAATTACCCACTTAAAATTATAAATCATTTGCCAAATTTTAATTGAATTATCTTGTCCCCAATTCGCAAAAACCAATATTCCTATCATAGTAGCGAAATAAAATATTGTTTTTTGTAAGGGTCTTTCTTCTTTTTCCACTTGAATATTGGAAGTGATTTTTTGATTTACCTGTTTCCTTTTTTCATCCTTATAAAAAATAAAATGCATTAGTAGACCAATAATTACAGAAAAAACGATTGCACCGATAGCGCGAGCAATCCCTAATTCAAATCCCAGGACGCGTGCAGTTAAAATTATCGCTAAGATATTTATTGCAGGTCCGGAATAAAGAAAAGCGGTAGCTGGGCCTATTCCCGCTCCGCGTTTATAAATTCCGGCAAAAAGAGGCAAGACTGTACAGGAACAAACTGCCAGGATGGTTCCGGAAATTGAAGCGATTGAGTAGCTTAAAAATTTATTAGTCTCTGCACCAAAATATTTTATTACATTTTCCTGGCTGATAAAATTTGCAATGGCTCCTGCGATAAAAAAAGCGGGAATCAAACAGAATAATACATGTTCACGTGCATACTCTTGTGCCATCAGTAAAGATTCTACTATTGGCTGTGGTATTGCCAAATTATTGAAAGGTATAAAATAAAAAAAAGTAAATACTCCAAAAATAATTAAGAATTTATATTTTTGATTCAACATTTTTACCTCTAATTTTCTCTTTTTAATATTTAACGAAATTACCTGAGTTTCTAAATACTATACATGAACATATTATAATATGTTCATGTTAATGTCAAATAATAATTATTATTTATCGTATTAAATTTATTTCTTGAAGCAAGGATAAATTTACTTAAAAAAATGAATAATAAAAAAATTTTAATTAGGATTAAATAACTTAGCAGGCAAATGTGTATTTTTACCAGGAAAAATTTTTATGAAACAAAAAAGATATCTACAATGTAAAAAATCATTAAAGAAAGGAAGGACAGGAAAAGAGTTACCGAATATAAAAATATTTTAAAAATCTATCCGTTGGAGATAGTTTTTATTCATTGTAAATTACTATTTTATTTAGTATAATAATGGACGTTTGATGAAATGACTTAAATATTATTTACAAATAAAAAATCCTCCAGGGCTTTGAAAAAAATAGCTTTTTTACAGATTAGGGATGGGATAGTAAACTGATGTACTCAAAAACAAAAGCAATCATATATGTTCTTATCTGTGTGGGGCTTTGGGCGCTCATTCCCGTTGTATCAAAGTTAGGACAAACAAATCTCGACCATCATCAGTATCTATTTTGGTCTAGTGTTTCATCCCTGATTGCTCTTCTTTTTGCTGCTGTTGCCAAAAAGAAAATCAATAATTTTTTCAAATATAAATTCCATGATTGGCTTTATATTGTTTTTCTTGGATTTCTGGGAACATATCTTTACTACATTTTACTTTACTTTGGATATGCACAAGCCCAGGGAATAGAGGTACTTGTTCTTCAATACAGCTGGCCAATATTTATCGTAATTCTTTCTATTTTTATCTTAAAAGAAAAATTTACATGGAAAAAATTATTAACAATCATATTTGGTTTTATCGGTGTTTTACTGGTGATGACCAAAGGGAATTTTACACAGATTCATCTTGAAAATTTTTGGGTAGATATTTTAGTCATTCTTGCGGCAATTGCTTTTGCATCGTTCTCAGTCTTAAGCAAAAAAGTTCAGTTTGAGTCCTATACCATGATTACCATCTTTTTTTTAACCGCAACCGTCGCTTCCTATATTTTCATGATATTGCTTTCTAATTTTTCATTACCTTCCAAAGAGACAGCCATTCCTATAGCCATAAATGGAATTTTCATCAACGGTTATTCATATATTTTCTGGATAAAAGCATTACAGGAATCAGATGCATCTTTTGTTGCCCCATTTGTGTTTCTCACACCTATCATTTCAATTTTCTATCTTATAATATTCTTTCAGGAGTCGTTTCTTACAGTTCATGTTATCGGTTTACTCGCTGTCATTATCGGAGGACTTTTAAATATTAGCAAAAAAAATACTCCTGTTTCCATGATATAAGAAATGGTTATTTCTTGACCAATCTTTTTATTAACGGCTTTAATTTAATTAAGGAATAAATAACAATGAACAGGACAAAAGGAATTTTGTTAACGATTTTTTCTGCATGCAGCTTTGGATTCATTCCTTTGTTTGCAAAAATTGCTTATGCTAATGGGTTTAATCCATATACATTTACCTTGTTCAGATCATTATTTGCTACTATAGAACTTTTTATATTACTGAAAATAAGAAATATAAATTATGTACTTGAAAAAAATCAGTACACGACCTTATTTAAAGCGAGTTTTTTCGGTTATGCATTGACTATTTTGACACTCTCATTATCTTATAATTACCTGTCTATCGGGTTGGCCACAACTATCCATTTTATCTATCCCGTAGCCGTTGTGATTGGGTCTGCACTTTTTTACCACGAGAAAATTAACAGAAGAAAAATATCTTCTCTTCTATTATCTTTGATTGGCATGTACTTTCTTGTGGGTTTTGGTTCCCTGGGTTCTACCAATATGATTGGGGTATTGCTTTCCCTGTCCTCAGGACTTTTTTATGCTTACTACATATTAACTGTTGCAAATGGAAATATTAAAAAAATGAATTCTTTTGGGCTGATATTTTATATTTCCTTATTTAATAGTTTTATTTTATTAGCAATAAATATTTTTATGGGGAAATTTGAATGTAACTTTACATTTGAGGGAATTGTGAGTACGGTTATGGTGGCCTTATTCGCTAATTTAATTGGTATGGTTTTATTCAAATCCGGTTTAAGATTTATTAGCGCCACAACTGCCGCCATTTTAAGTACTTTTGAGCCAATAACAAGTTTAATCCTGGGCAGATTGGTTTTTAAAGAAATTTTATCTTTGAACCATATCATCGGCAGCATGTTAATTATCTCTTCGGTTACCATAATTGCTTTTAAGAAAAAAGAATTGAAAATACTATAAAAAATATTTCTGTCAATATGAGGCAGTACCTTTTAATGACCCATAAAAGGCTATTTCTCCATTTTTTTAGTAAAAATAGTTGATTCCTTGTATTTTTACTATTTATTCACTTAACAAAATTTATTTTCCAGTTTTTTGCACCATTAAACCATTCTGTAAATTTCCAATATTTTAAAAAAAAGGACTTTTTATTTTTCTAGAGAATAATTAAATATAAAAACCAGTTGAAACATATACATTTCATTATTGCTTTGGATAAAAAATTCATAAAACGGAACGAAAAAATCTGTTTAATCGTTATCCTTGGAAACCAAAAATGTAAAATATAAATATTTTATGTATTTCAGAAATTCAGTTAAAGGAGAGAGGTAAAAAATGTTTACTTATTTACAGCAATTTCCAATTCTCATTCAGGCTTTACTGGCAGGGATTTTTACCTGGGGACTTACTGCCCTGGGAGCCGGTGCAGTATTTTTTGCGAAGGAAATCGACAAAAAAATTCTTGATATCATGCTTGGATTTGCCGGTGGCGTCATGATTGCCGCGAGTTATTGGTCACTATTGGCTCCTTCCATCGATATGTCGAAAGATTTGAATGTACCAATATGGTTTCCTCCGATGACAGGTTTTCTTACAGGCGGTGTTTTTTTATTGGCCATAGATAAAATACTACCTCATCTTCATTTAGGATTTCCGATTGAAGAAGCTGAAGGCATAAAAACTTCTTTTCAACGTAGTACTTTGCTCATTCTCGCTGTGACTTTACATAATATTCCCGAAGGGCTTGCTGTGGGAGTAGCCTTTGGAGCAGTTGCATCAGGATATCCTTCAGCTACATTATCAGCAGCTATTGCCCTGGCAGTAGGTATTGGCATTCAGAATTTTCCGGAAGGCTTGATCATTGCTGTTCCGCTTCACGGAGAAGGAATGTCTAAATTCAAAAGTTTCTGGTATGGGCAATTATCTGGAATCGTTGAACCTGTTTCCAGTGTTATCGGTGCAGTTGCAGTTATTTTTGTAAAACCGATTTTACCATATGCTTTAGCATTTGCAGCAGGTGCAATGATTTTTGTAGTAGTAGAAGAATTAATTCCGGAATCACAGCGTGGCAACAATACGGATTTAGCTACCCTAGGATTAATGGCAGGCTTTGCAATTATGATGGTACTTGATGTAGCATTAGGATGACTCTGTTCAAAGGAACAACGGATTTGTTACCGAAAAATGAACTGCAAGCACATTTCATACAAAAAAAAGAGAAAGGTTCGATATTGTAAGATTGGAAAAATTAAAATCAGTGCATATTTTTTGTTGAATAGAAAAATCACGCGAAAAATATTTTCCGGGAAACCGATTACATTTAGCAGGTAATTATTATAGTAAGAATAAGATTAATATATGAAATATATTGGAGTTAACATATGCCTCTAAAGATATTTATCATCATATTTTTTTTCATTATTGCCATTGGAGATATTTTAAACGTAAGAAACGATAGAGTAAAATTAAGATATTTCACAAAACCATTATTGGTTCCTTCACTCATTCTTTTTTACATCATGAGTACAACTAAAATAGAACAACTCATAATTTATGCTTTGATTTGTTATTTTTTTGGAGATTTTTTCTTGTTATTTGCCCGAAAAAAATTATTTTTTATAGCGGGCTTACTTTCTTTCCTTGCTGGGCATTGTTTCTATACCATTGCATTCTTAAAAACAACTTCTTTTTTGTCAAATATCCCCGGTTGGTTTTATCTTTCTTTGACTCCTTATATTTTCTATGGTTTTTTTATTTATTACAGGCTTAATCCCTATCTTTCTTCGATGAAAATTCCGGTAATTGCTTATTTAAATATTATTTTTTTTATGAGTTTTGCCAGTTTTACACGTATTTGGGAAATTAATGGGATTGCGTTTTGGCTTCCCTTTGTAGGTTCAATCATGTTTATCGTTTCCGATACATTATTGGCTATCCGGGTTTTTAAATATAAGATAATGAGGGGCTGGATATCGGTAATGATTTTTTATATCTGCGCACAATTATTGATTATATTAGGTTTATTATAAGTATAATTTATAAAATATTCTAAAAACAGATAATTTACACATGATCAATATTAATGAATAAAAATTGATTTTACATGTGAATTGATTTATTTTTACGCAAAATAAAAAACAACTGAAATAAATATTACATATTATGTCATTATTTTTATATAATAAAAAAGGGATTTTATTCTTTTACGCGAATTATAATCTTAGGAGGTGAAGGTAATGTCAAAACACATTGGCATAGTAGCCTGCAGTGCAGAAGGTGCAGCCCTTTGTTATCGAACTATTTGCAAAGAAGGAACAAATGTATTAGGAAAGCATAATCATCCCGAAATCAGTATGCATACCTTTCCTCTAAGCGAGTATATGAAGTATATCGAAAAAGGAGAATGGGAAGGTGTGGCAGATATTATGTTAACTTCTGTTCGCAAACTTGCAAAAATAGGAGCAGATTTTGCCATATGCCCTGACAACACTATACACCAAGCGTTTGAACAGGTCACGAGAAAATCACCAATTCCCTGGCTACATATAGCTGAAGAAGTTGTGGTTGAAGCAAAAAAAAATAATTACCAATGCCTTGGAATTTTAGGAACGCAATTCCTTATGGAAGGACCTGTTTATTCATCAAAAATATTTTCTTCGGGTATTGGCTATATGATTCCGGATGAAAAGGACAGGTTGGGTATCAATCAAATTATTTTTGACGAATTAGTGAATGCCATATTTACTCCACAAGCACTAAGTTATTTTAAAGGAGTTATAAATAAACTAAAAAACAAGGGATGTGATTCAGTTGTTCTAGGCTGTACAGAAATCCCGTTGTTAGTTACTAAGGATAATTCACCTTTACCAATACTTGATTCTACAAGAATTTTGGCAAGAGCTGCGTTAAAAAGAGCAACAAATGAATATGATTAGAAAATTGCCACAATAAAAAATAGTTAAATTATGAAAAGAGGTTTTCCAATGAGAAGAATTAGTTTCTTTGTCATATTATTCGGGATATTTCTTGTTATTAGCAGCATGCTTTTACTAATATGGTGGCCGACGAAAGCAACCTTGATAGAAATTACAAACTCCTGGGTTGCTGTTATCATGGTGTATATCATCCTTGTTATATTTTTATACGAAAAGCCACTCTATCAATTATTTAATGAATTTATTAGTAATAAAAAACCGGCAAAGCATCTTTCTCAACAGACAAGCCAAAAAGGACTATTTAAGGCTATATCAGATGATGACTTCACAACACTTGCCTATTACTACCATAATTCCAAATGGGAGGATTTGATAAATAAGGAAAATAATCAAGAAGAATCCGTAGAATTTATCAATAAAGCGGGTGAATACATTCGAGAACTTCATAAAAAAAGGATGAAGTGGTGTTTTCTATTTTCGGATATCTATCTGGTATTACAGGCAAAATATGTCTTATTCTGGTTTTATAAATTTAAAAATACAAATTTGCAAAGTTTTCATCAAGTATGGGAAGAAGAAGTACCTGATTTTAGTGAACGTGATGCCATTTTACAAGCCCTTTTAAACTTGGAATTCTTAAAAAAGGATGATAACAAAATTTTGCTGACCGAACTGGGTATCGCTTATGTGAATTACCTAAAAAAATTAGACCATCAGGTAAATAACGATAAATACGAATCGCCCTTGGAAGAAGAGGAAAAAAATGAAGAAGAGCAAACAGAAATTATAGATATTTAATGCACAAAAGAGAAAGAATTGTATATCATAGAGACATAGTGTATGTTAAGATAGTGATTGTATTTTTTAATTATATTACCGCTAATTACATTTAGTATATTTACTAAAAACACAATAAAATTATTCGGCATTATATGATAAAAAAATTGTAATTCCCTTTATATCAATAAGTGAAAGAATGTTAAGGAGAATAGTCTAAAATGCAAGGTTTGAAAACGTGCGAATACATAAAGAGAAAAAGTTAAAATTAATTAAAAAAGAAAAGAATAATACCTACCTGAAAAGAATAGTAAACAATCTCCATTTTTTAAAAGCCAAGATGAGCAGAATAAAAAATAAACGGAATTTTGAGGACTCGAAAGTAGAAATTGATACAATCAAAACGCCTTCACGTTTTGAGGAAAAATCAGAATTATGGCAAAGCTACCAAGAATTTATTGGTTTGTTTAAAAATTCACCGGAAGCTTTGGTTTATACGGATTTGAATGGAATTGTGCTTGATACAAATAAAGAGTTTGAAAGGCTTACGGGATTTAAGCTCCAAGAAGCCAGAGGAAGATATTTTAAAGATTTGTTACATATCCGTATTATAGATCATAAAAAGAACCATCATCATTCTATTGGATCAGAGATGGAAGTTAGGAAGAAAGATGGAACAGAAATTTGTTTATCAGTCTCTTTTACATCAAATTGGGTGGGCAACAAAGAATTAGGGAAAATATTATTACTTAAGAACATTACAAATTATAAAAAAAGTGAAGAAGTTAGCAATGTTTTGTATAATATTTCAAAAGCTGCAAATTCTGATATTTCTCTTGAAGATCTTTATCCGGTTATTCAAAATGAACTTCATAAGATTATCGATGCCAGTAATTTTTACATTGCGTTGTTTAACGAAGAAAAGAATTTACTTCAGTTTTGTTACTATGTAGATGAAACCGGAAAAAAGGGTGAAGATTTTTTAAATTCAAAAAATGAAAATTCTGATAATATTTTTTGCTATATCTTTAAAACAGGGCAATCGTTACTTTTAAATTATAACAAATATAAAAAGATGATGCGGGAAGGTCACTTTAATTCTTATGACGTGATTACCAATAAGCAAACCTGGCTAGGTGTCCCTTTGAAGGTAGCCGATAAAATAATCGGCTCTATGGTTTTACAGAATTACATCAATCCAAAACTTTTTTCTCAAAAAGATTTAAGATTGATGGAATTCGTTTCTCAGCAAATAGCAGCTGCTATTACAAGAAAGCGGAAAGAAGAATAATTGAATACCCTCAATTCCTGCGGTCACTTGACCGAATAAAGCGGAAATAGTATATGCAAAGATAGAATTGAGAAATTTGCTATCCTGTTTTTCATTCTGGTAATTTTGTTAATATTGCTTTTTCCGGAATTCTTTTTGTAATTGGATTTGGGATGCTTTACTGTTTACACAATTTAATTAAATATTGATTTGATATTTATCTGGACTTCCGGAGAAAATTTAATTCGCACAAATGCCGAACTCTATATTACCAACCATAATCCCAAAATCCAAAAAAAAAGAGGGGGGAGCATTTCAATTCTCTGGTTATTCTTGGTGGGAGCATTAGTCGTATTGTAGGACTTCCCGTACCTGGATTGGAATTACCAGGTTAGATATTCGACAAGTATGGTTATTTATATTTTTTATTTCATTGATTGCGGCTGATTTGATGTATTCTATCTATTTTTGCGAAAAAAATCAGAGGAAATAAAATTTAATACAACAGGACGCTCATCCTTCTTCGGGAATAATAGAGATTGGTTCAATATTTTTTCCGGGTTCTTGAATAATTTGTTTTTTCCAGTCTCCTTGATAATAAAAGAAAAGTGCAATTAAAGCAGATAGAATATTGCTGATTGCCATTCCCCACCAGATACCGGTTGATCCGAATTGGTTTCCTAAAAAATAGGCGAAAGGAATTCTTAGTCCCCAGAGCCTGATCATATCTATCAGCATGGGTTGAAAATTATGGCCGGAACCGCGGAATAGAGCCGTAACGGCTGAAACAAAACCAAAAAATGGAATTCCAATAGAAAAGATAGTAAGAAAATGGATACCTTCTTGAATAATATCCGGACGATTTGGAATAAATAGGTGAAATAAAGGAATTTTTAGAATAAAAACCAAAGCAGCTTCAAATAAAGTAATAAGGGTGATTGCGTAAAGGCTTTTTCGGGCAATTTCCTTGACTCGCATCATCAAATTTGCACCCAAATTTTGACCAATCAGTGTCACAATTGCGGTGCCAAAACCTTCTACTACGATAAAGATGATATTGATCATTTTATCTCCAACTCCAAAACCGGCAATAACTGCTTCCGCATTATTTACTCTACCGATAATTCCCATCATAAGGACAAATCCCAGGGCGGTTGTTGAATGACCGATAGCTGCGGGTAAGCCGATTTTGAAAATTTGACTTAACCACTTCAAGTCAGGAATTAAATTAAGAATAGAGATTTTTATTCCCTTTATTCCTCTTATGAGAAAATAAAGAGCAATGAAAGCTGATATGGCTTGACATATAATTGTTGCTAAAGCAGCTCCTTTCACACCTAAATGAGGAAAGCGCCACCATCCAAAAATCAACATAGGATCTAAGATGAGATTTAAACTGACGGTAAAAAGATTTATATACATCGGTGTGACAGTATCACCTTTGGCCGATAAAATGCTTTGAAAAGTGAACGCGATAAATATAAACGGCATTCCAAAAAAAATAAGCCGCAAATAAATAATTGCAGATTTTGCTACTGTAACAGATTTCGTTATTAACGGAATTAGGTATGGTGTAAATATAACACCTGAGATTGAAACAACTAGCCCGAATATAATAGAAAGAGAGAGTAATTGATTGGAAACCAGGTTAGCATTGTCATTTTCTCCTGCTCCGGTGTATTGAGATATTAAGGCAATACCGGCTATTCCAAATCCGAAAGATATTGCGATAAGAAACCAGATAACCGGCCAGGAGATTTGTAAACCGGCTACTGCTGCTCCACTATCTGATGGATGAAGGTGCCCCAGCCAGAAAGTGTCAGCAAGATGATATAAAGTATGTAAAAATTGAGAAATCATGACGGGAAGACTTAATAAAAACATTATTTTTAAAGGACTCCCCGTCAAAATCTCTTTACGGGTAATTTTTTTCATTGTTTCTCATTTCATATAAGGAATACAATCTTTAAGAATATACACCATTTTAACGCATTATATAATCTCTATTTCTATATGCTTTCCTTCTTCTTCCTCTACAACATCCACAATTTTTCCGGAAAATTCAGGATCATTCATTGCTTTACTTAATTCATCCATATCGAGAGGTATACTTTCTCCGCCAATATCAATGCCATTTTTACCCATTTTACTGGCAATATTTAAACCCCAATTGATTAAGCCAAATGGGAGTGTAACATTTACCTGAGGCTTTCCTCCTTTGGTAACATGAACCTTTAAGAATCTTTTCCTTTTGTCAACAGGAATATTTTGCTCTTCTTTTTTTGTTTTATTCAAAGCTTCTATTAATTCTGTTGCCTCTTCATTGGTTATTTTTTTTTCATTTAGCATTTCCAGTACTTTTTTAATTTCCTCTCTCATTTTACGTTCTCCTTTCTATTTTATTTTATTATTTTCAGAATTTTAATGATAAAATTGAGATTATCTGGCTTCTTTAATTAATCTAACTGCTTCCGTAACGCTAATTTCTTTTCTTTCCAAATTTTCCAAAATTTCTTTTTCCTTCAGATCTTCAATTTCATTGAATAATCCCAGGGCTATCAATAATTTATCCAAACGGTTTTTAACTGTGGGATATGAGATACCAAGTCTTTCCTGAACTTCTTTGATATTTCCTCTGGATCGCAGAAAAGCAATTAAAAATTTCCCATCTTCTTCGGAAAGAGAAAATAATTTATTAATTGGAAATTCGCCCTGCAAAACAGTGCCACAGGTGTTGCATTTTAATTCGGTAATTTCCAATTTGGATGTGCAAGCCGGACAAAGGGTAGGAATTCTTTTCATAATTTATCTCCTTATTAAAAATATTCATTAATACATTAATATTATTAACATATACATTAATAAAAGTCAAGTAAAAATAAATAAAATTATAAAAATGATTACTTTATGGCTGAATGACTATAGACCACTTATGTTGCTAAAATATATTGTAGTTAGTGGAACCATTCTAAAAGATATAACAATAAATTAGGTGAAGACCGATTTTTAAATTGTAAAATATCCTATGATCTCAAAAATTAAATTTCCAAATATATGATTTAGGTAATATATACTTGAAATGGTTTATATATTAAAATAAAATGTAAATGATAAAACCAAAATAATCGCATTAGCAAAGAAGGAAATGGTAAAATATTTTGAAATATACCCTTTCGCAGGAGAATTTAAGCACAATTTTAGGCATATTGGCTATAGTGCTTTGGAGCAGTACCATTGCTTTTTCACGCAGTCTTACCGAACAATTAGGTCCTTTAACTGCTGCATCTTTGATATATTTACTTAGTAGTGCCTGGGGTTGTATTTTCCTGATGAGCAAGTCACGAAGATTTAAAAAAATATTTCAACTTCCTATCCTGTATGTAACGGGCTGTGGAGCCTTGTTTGTTTTTTATACAGTTTGTCTATATCTGGCAGTTGGATTAGCGCTTAATCGGGAACAGGTTATTGAGGTGAGTATCATTAATTATCTTTGGCCTGGATTAACCCTGGTCTTTTCATTGCCTATTTTACAAAAAAAATGGCGAATAACCCTAATCCCCGGAGTGGTTATAGCCTTTAGTGGTTTTTATCTGGTTACTGTGCAAAGTGGTATGTTTTCATGGGAAGTTTTTAAGGGGAATCTGCAAGTAAATTATTTTCCATATCTATTGGCTTTTTTAGCAGCTGTTTCCTGGGGTCTTTATTCTAATTTGGCGCGCTATTGGGCTGGCAACACGGAAGGTAGTGCTGTGCCTATTTTTCTCTTGTTTACCGGTTTAGCATTGACTATGTTAAGATTTCTATTTCCTGAGGTATCTTACTGGACCGTACGGGCGGTAGCAGAGCTTCTATATATGTCAATCTTTCCAACTTTTTTAGCGTATTTCTTTTGGGATAGGGCTATGCGAAGGGGTAATATTGTTCTGGTTGCCTCTCTTTCCTATTTTGTTCCACTGTTGTCTATTATCATCAGCTCTTTATATCTTCATGTCATTATAGGTCCAAGCTTATGGATAGCATGTGGATTGGTTATTATGGGTGCTGTGATATGTCGATTTTCGATTATCGATAATTATTCAAAATAGAAGTTTTAAAAGTTGTTTTTAAGAGAGGAAGGAATATGGTACCCTTTAGGAGTATTATTATAGAGGAGTCTATTTAATATTTTTTAATTTGAATAAAGATGTCACCATAAAGTGGCCAATGAAAAAAAATAGAAATTTCAGAAAAATACAAAAAGATTGTGGTTGATAGTGGAAAAAATTGTATAAATATATCTTAACGATAGGGACCTGGTGAAATATCAATGTTTTGATTCCGTAAACATTTCATGTTTTTAAGTAAAAATATTGGGAGAGTATAGATTGATTCCCGAAGAAGACATTGGAAAAAATCAAAATTCTACAAGAGATTATACAGTCGGCAATAAGATAAACTAAATCATTTAGATGAATTTATTAGTCTAGGAGCAGAAAAATTGAAAAAAAATAATAAGTCAAAAATGCATTCATTTAGAGCTTCTAATATTTTACCAGAACGCGTGATAAAAACATGTGAAGATATTAAAAAACAAAAACAGATTCATAAAAAATATCAATCGTTTGCCATTGATACATTAGATTATCTAGCTATTGGGATAATTATACTTGATTCTGATTTTAATGTAGCCTGGGTAAACCATTCACTCGAAAAATATTTCGGATTGGATAGAAAAAAAGTTATTGGTAGCAATAAAAGGCAATTAATCAAAAAAAATTTACAACATATCTTTGAAAATCCGGACGAATTTAGCCGGAAAGTTTTAGCCACTTATAATAATAATACTTACGTCGAAAATTTTGAGTGCCATGTTCTTCCTGATGGAAAACGCAAAGAACGCTGGTTGGAGCATTGGAGTCAACCCATTAAAACCGGGGCATATGCCGGAGGGCGTATTGAGCAATATTATGATATCTCCGACCGCAAACATACCGAAGTATCCCTTCAAAAAAGTCGACAGGAATTTTCCAGTCTATTTGACAATATGTCAGAAGCCCTGGTTTATATAGATAATAATGGACATGTTTTAAATATTAATCCCCGTTTTACAGAGATATTCGGTTATACTCTTGATGAGATAAAAGGAAGAAATATTGATGGTGGCATGATACATTCTTCAAAAATGCTACTTGAAGCTAGAAAGCTTACCAAAAAATCATTACATGGATTTGTCAATTATGAAACCACAAGAATGCGAAAAGACGGCAGCGAGTTTCCGGTCTTTATTTCTTCTTCACCGGTAGAAATCCATGGTAAATTAAAAGGAATTATCACTTTATACCAGGATATTACTGAAAGGAAAAACTCGGAAGAAAAGTTACACCAGAGCGAAGAAAAGTTTTCCGGTATCTTTCATAATTTTCCCGAAGCGGCTTTTTATGAAGATGCAAATGGCTTTATTCTTGATGTAAATCCTTTATTTACTCAACTTTTCGGATATTCCAAAGAAGAAGTAATGAACAAAAAAATTGATGATATTGGAATATATCCTTCAGAAAAAATGAAGGAGGGTAAGGGATTAAGTATTCGAGCTTTAAAGAACGAATTTAAAAATTACGAAACAGTCCGAAAGCATAAAGATGGTAAATTGATTCACGTAGAGGTATCTGCTTCTTTTGTGAGAATAAATAAAAAGATTGCCGGAGTGCTTGGTGTTTACAAAGATATATCAGAACGCAAACAAAATGAAAATATTCAAAAGGCTTTATACAATATCTCCAAAGCAGCCAATTCTCATATGTCTCTCACGGAATTATATCATTTCATCCATAAAGAATTACATAAGATCATAGATGCTACCAATTTTCATATATCTCTATTTAATAAAAATGATTCAATTTTTTCCTATTATAGCGATGAAAAAGATAATCTCCTCCAAATGAAAAGTGTTGGTACCACGAAAACTCTTGCCACATATGTCTCTAAAACGGGTGAGTCTATTTTAGTCGATTACAAACAGATTTTAGAAATGGCATCTCAAGGAAAAGTAAACCTTTCTCAACTAGGTACGCTTACTGAAAATGTTGTCTGGCTAGGTGTGCCTTTAAGGATAAAAGATAAAGTCATTGGCTCTATGGCTGTTTTAAGTTATATGAATCCTCACCTCTATTCCGAAAAAGATACGGCACTATTAGAATTTGTTTCTTCTCAAATCGCTATTGCCATAGAAAGAAAACGCCATGAAGAAGCTCTTCAGGCAAGCCACCAGAAATTTTTCAGTCTTTTTCATAATAGCCCGGTAGCACTAATATATGTCAACAAAGAGAGTATTATTCTGGATGTGAATGATCAATTTACTAAATTATTTGGTTATACTTTAGAGGAAGTTAAAGGCAAAAACATTAATGCCAAAATTATTCATGCGGAAGAAAAAAAAGAGGAAGCACGCTATCTATATCAAAAATCATTGCTTGGCAGTTATTATAACTATGAGTCAATCCGAAAAAAGAAAGATGGCAGTTTCTTTTCAGTGAGCATTTCCTGCTCTCCGGTAATTATAGATGGGAAAGCCAATGGCAGAATTATCTCTTACAAAGATATCACCGAACGTAAACAGAATGAAAAAATTCAAAAGGTTTTATATGATATTTCAAAAGCTGCTAATTCCCCCATTTCCCTGGAGGAGCTTTATCCCTTAATCCATCGGGAGCTGGATCAAATCATTGATACGACCAATTTTTTTATTGCTTTACTGGATCAACAAAAGGACATATTGTATTTTCCCTACCATGTTGATGAAAGAGACGATAATTTTCCTATCGTAAAATTCAGTACATCTAATGTGCTGACTGCCCGGGTCATGAAAACCGGAAAGCCCTTGTTGAATAACAGCGTGGAATATGAGGCGATGGTAGCCGGTGGTGAGTTATCCCGTTTGGGCAGCTCTTCCCCCCAAAGTATCTGGTTGGGAGTACCCTTAAAGATTGCTGGCAAGGTCATCGGTGCCATGGCTGTACAGAGCTATAACAATCCCAATCTCTACAGTAAAAAGGACATTAAAATTTTGGAGTTTGTTTCGGAGCAGATTGCCACTGCCATCGAAAGAAAGCGCATGGAGGAGGAACTGAAAACACTGGCCCATCATGATCCTTTAACTGGAACATATAATCGGGCTTACGGTTTGGAATTATTGCATAGACAGGTGAGGCTTGCAAATCGAAAGAAGAGCTCTTTCCTGTTGGGATATGCTGATTTAGATAATCTGAAAGACATTAATGACCGGTTTGGTCACAAAGAAGGGGACCGGGTGATCCATCGGACAGCCCAACTCTTCCAATCCATTCTTCGGGAAGTCGATATCATTATCCGTATCGGGGGAGATGAATTTCTGCTGGTGTTCCCGGAAAGTTCTTCAAAAAAAATACCGATCATTAAAAAAAGATTGTATGATGTATTAAAACAGCAAAATCAGGTTTCTTCTAAACCTTATCAATTTGGATTCAGTATTGGTTTTTCTGAATATAATCCGAACCATCCGAAAACAATCGACGAAATAATTCGTCTTGCAGATCAAATGATGTATAAAGAGAAAAAGAGAAAAAAATAAAGTAAATAATTCGGGAATTAAAATAGTTCAATAGCACTTTTTGGTGTTGGTCTATTCATTTATATAAGCTCTAAAATAAAATAATAAGCTAATCCACCAGATCAAGAAACTATCAGTTTTAAGCA